>Ga0209295_1000033_pt1 | contig 274405 bp, 255 predicted proteins | sample Porto_5metaG_FD_187428 | JGI IMG/M metagenome (GOLD analysis project Ga0209295, IMG submission 187428) | Marine algal microbial communities from Porto, Portugal - Porto_5 metaG (SPAdes) (version 2) | ecosystem: Host-associated > Algae > Red algae > Unclassified | place: Portugal: Porto...
ATCTGGCACAAAATGAGTGGTTGTCCCTGTAACATCTGTTTCACCAATGATCTCTAAATCTCCAACTGGAACACCGCGTTTGAATTGTTGATAATGAATTTTCCCATCACGATATACGGTCACGTCTAAGGTCGTAGATAACGCATTAACAACAGATGCCCCTACGCCATGCAGACCGCCAGATACTTTATAACCGCTGCCGTCAAATTTACCGCCAGCGTGAAGAACAGTCATAATAACCTCTACAGCAGGACGTCCCATTTTCTCATGAATCCCAACAGGAATTCCGCGGCCATTATCTTTCACTGTAATGCTATTATCCTTTTCAATTTGCACCGTAATATCTGTGCAATATCCAGCTAAAGCCTCATCAATACTGTTGTCGACAATTTCCCATACAAGATGGTGAAGTCCTTTTGCACTGGTTGACCCAATGTACATTCCTGGACGTTTTCTAACAGCTTCTAGTCCTTCAAGCACCTGTATCTGATTTTCATCATAACTATTATGTTGCTGTTCCATTGCCACGTACATTCACCTACACTTTTCTTAAACGATATATTTATATGAATTGAGCTTTTAGACTTCAATTTCAATCACAAATGAAGCACGTTTTTTGAGCGTGCTTGAGGAAAGAGGAGAGTAATAAACAGATTTAGTTGTGACGACGATGGATTTGGGTGTCCCTTGTGATAACGAAATGATTTGTCCTTCTTGTTTTTGGAGAAACTCTTCTACAACAGAAGACGACCTCATTTTGTAATCAACAATTGCGACAATCTCTCGTGTAGAAACAACACAATCATCACCTAAATGAATATACAAGACCCACACCTCATTTATCAGTCAATTACTTTTCCACTGGCTACTCTGAAAATTTCCGCTTCTTTCAAGGTGGCGTGATCGATGCCTTCAACACTTGTTGTGGTGACGAAGGTCTGTACACGTCCCTGAATGGTATGGAGCAAATGAGACTGTCTGTAATCATCAAGTTCAGATAAAACATCATCGAGTAGAAGAATGGGATATTCTCCAATCTCTTCGTGTATCAAGTCGATTTCTGCCAGCTTTAGTGAAAGAGCTGTTGTTCTTTGCTGCCCTTGAGAGCCATATGTCTGAACATCCCGACCATTCACAAAGAAAAGAAGGTCATCTCTGTGAGGTCCCCACAGCGTCACTCCTCGGTCTATTTCTCTGTCTCTTAGTTTCTGAAACGATTCTTCATAGCTATTCTTTATTTTCGACAAGTCTGACGCTTCTGATACCTCTATCGCCGTGTGGTATTGGAGCGTGAGTGTTTCTAGCTCTCTAGAAATGCCAAAATGCAACGGCTGCGCCCATTTTTCAAGCTGTTTCGTAAAAGTCAGTCGTCTTTTGACAACTTTCGCTGCCGCATCAATCAACTGCTCTGTTAAAACCTCCAGCATCGCTTGATCCTTTTGCTTTCTTGTCTGCAATTGTTTCAAGTAATGATTCCGCTGAGAGAGAATTTTTTGATAGAGCGATAAATCATGCAAGTAGACAGCAGAAACTTGTCCAATCTCCATATCGAGAAATCTTCTGCGGATTTGCGGGCTGCCCTTTACAAGACTTAAGTCCTCTGGTGCAAACATGATGGTATTTAACGCACCAACATAATGACTGAGCTTCTGTTGTTCAATGTGATTGACCTTGCCCCTTTTCCCTTTTTTTGAGATCACGAGCTGCATTGGGAGTGGACCATTTTTTTTGATGACTCTACCTTCTATTTTAGCATAGTCTTGGTCCCATCGGATAAGTTCTTTATCATTTGACGTACGATGCGACTTTGCCATCGACAATACATAGATCGCTTCCATCAAGTTCGTTTTACCTTGGGCATTCTCACCGATCATGACATTCACCTTGTTGTCGAATTGAAGCTCGGTGTGTTCATAGTTTCGGTATGAAGTTAACGCCAGACTTTGAATGTACATGTATTGTCACCCGTTTCTAATTCACAACTTGAAATGTGCCATAACCTTCTATCTCGACAACATCTCCTGGGTATAGTTTGCGTCCCCGTCTATTATCTGGCTCTTGATTAATGAACACCTCATGTTCACTTAAAAACCATTTCGCCATTCCGCCAGATTGGATAACTTCGGCTAATTTCAAAAATTGCCCTAATGTAATCATTTCTTTCTCAATGGTTATAAGATTAGGCATTGTATCGACCTCTTTCAATATCACTAATATCTAATTGTACTAAAAAACAAGACAAGAAGGAAAGGGGGAAAGCGAACTGGGATGAAAGAAAGCATGGTAAACGAGAAGAAAAGCTGCTGTGCACTCTCACAGCAGCTATTTTAGATTGAATTAATATGTTCTGACTGGAAGAATCAACTGCAAGATTGAATCATCATTTGGCGTGCGCAATAGGAACGGTCTCATGGCTCCAGTGAAGCTTACATGAATTTCAGTTCCCTCTAATACTTTTAACGCATCTAGCATATATTTTGGACTGAAGGAGATTTTGAGGTCCTCCCCTTTAATGTCATCTGCTTGAACCGTTTCGACTACTTTACCAATTTCAGGTGAATTAGAAGAAATCTCAAGGCTTTGTTCAGGATCAGCTGACAGCTTTACGACGTTATTGCGCCCTTCTCTTGCCAAAAGTGATGCGCGATCAATGGCTTGAAGGAATTCCTTCGTGTTGACCACGACATCCGTTTTACTTTCCTGCGGGATCAGGCGAGCTGTATCTGGATAATTACCATCCAGCAATCTTGAGAAGAACAACACGTTTTGTGCTTTAAAGAGAACTTGCGTTTCTGTAATTACGATGCTCACAAGATCTTGTCCGTCATCAAGGATTCTACTTAACTCTGTTAAACTTTTCCCTGGAATCACGACATTGTATGAGCTTTCCTCGTCAATATCCAACTTTGCTTTTCTTAAAGCAAGACGGTGGCTATCCGTCGCTGTGCATATTAATTCACCTTTTTCTACCCTCCAGTTTACACCTGTCAAGATAGGTCGTGTTTCTGAGGTGGACACTGCAAAAACGGTTTGACGAATTAAGTTTTTAAGCAGGTCTGTCGGAATTTGAAATGCATGATGCTCTTCAATTTGCGGAAGATGCGGATATTCCTCAGCATCTAAGCCGTTTAAGTTAAATTCCGCTGAACCAGAACGGATGATGGTGAGGTGATTTTGTTCTACTTCAATTTCGACAGTAGCCATTGGCAGTTTCTTCACAATTTCACTAAAGAAGCGGGCCTGAAGCACAATACTCCCTGGACGATCAATCGTGATCACTTCTAAATCTCCATCTCTTAGAGAAATAAAGGATTCAATTGAGATATCGGAGTCACTTCCTGTGAGAGAAACCCCCTCATCAGATGCAACAATTTTTATCCCTGTCAAAATAGGTATCGTTGTTCTAGAGGATACGGCCTTTAATACATCTTGGACACTTTCGACAAGACGATCTTTTTGAATCGTGAATTTCATAGTGGTCCTCCTAAATTTTCTTAATGACATGTATATATATTTTATTAATAAAAATCGTAGAAGTAATAGTAGGGCTTGTGAATATGTGGATAAGTCGGTAAAAAGAAAGGAAAGACAGCCTATCCACATGTGGACAGACTGTGTATGACTATGCTCTAGTTATTCACATTTTCCCGTACTTATTATATCAGCTAGGTTATTTCAATTGTTCTTTTATTTCTTTCACATGCTGCTGAAGCTGTTCATCTTCAACGATTAATTTCGAAATCTTCTCATGAGCATGAATGACAGTCGTATGATCACGACCTCCAAATTCTTCTCCTATTTTAGGCAGAGAGGAATCGGTCATTTCTCTAGAGAGATACATGGCAATTTGTCTTGGATAAGCAACTGACTTCGTACGTTTCTTCGCTTTGAAATCCTCTAAACGAATATTAAATTGCTGCCCTACAATTCTTTGAATATCTTTAATTGTAATGATCCTTGGCTTCGACGAAGGAATGATGTCCTTTAGCGCCTCAGCTGCTAGATCCGCATTGATGTCTTTATTAATTAAAGAAGAGTAAGCAACGACACGAATCAAAGCACCCTCCAGTTCACGAATATTGCTGTCGATTTGATTGGCAATATAAAGCATGACTTCATTTGGAATGTCTAAGCCTTCTGCTTTTGCTTTTTTTCGTAAAATTGCAATACGTGTTTCTAAATCTGGCGGGGTAATGTCTGTGATTAAGCCCCATTCGAATCGAGAGCGTAATCTGTCTTCAAGTGTCGGAATTTCTTTCGGCGGCCGATCACTAGAAATGACGATTTGCTTACTTTCTTCGTGAAGTGTGTTGAATGTATGGAAAAACTCTTCTTGTGTTTGTTCTTTTCCTGCTAAAAATTGAATATCATCTATCAAAAGCACATCGACATTCCGATAGCGATTACGGAAATCGACAGCTTTGTTGTCTCGGATTGAGTTGATAAATTCATTTGTAAATTTTTCAGATGATAGATAGACCACTTTGGCTGATGGATTATGGTCGATGACATAATGACCAATCGCATGCATCAAGTGAGTCTTTCCTAAACCAACGCCCCCATAAATAAAGAGCGGATTATATGCTTTTGCTGGTGCTTCCGCAACTGCAAGTGAAGCGGCATGCGCAAATCGGTTGCCTGAACCAATAACAAAAGTATCAAATGTATATTTTGGATTCAGCATATTTTGTGGAATATCGACGGGATCTTCTTTAGACATTTTTTTAATTGGAGACTTTGGCATAGCTTCCACTTCATCTTGATTTTGAGGAATGATAAATTTAATGCTGAGCTCTTCACCTGTCAGTTCGTAGATGGTATCAGCAATTAAGTGAAGATATCTTGATTCCAGCCAGTCTCTAGCAAATTCATTAGGTGCCGTAATTGTGAGCGTATCACCTTGAAGAGAATGGGCTTTTGTCGATTTCATCCATGTCTCAAAACTGGGTTTGCTCAACTTTGTCTCTATTTTTTGAAGTGCTTTATTCCAGAGATCCAAAATATTTTCCATAAGGCTTCTCCCCCCTCCTTTTCTTTTTAAAATGACCAGTATCAAACTGTTATAGAACACGAAAAAGAGCAAATGGTCATCACCATTCGTGCACATACATTGTTGAAAACAAATAATATAGTAGAAAAACGTCTTTTCGACAAATTACACAGTCTGTGGATAAACAATTCAACAACCTGTGTAATATCTTTCCACAGCTTATCCACAGATTGTGGATAACGCAAATAGGTCAGATAAGTAATTAAGAGTTAAAACACAAATATAATATCAAAATAAACGAGATGGTGCAATGGGTGTCACAAACTTATCCACACATTTTACATCCTGTTGAAAAATAATTATCCACATCGGTTATTTGTGTGAAAAAAATGTCGATAATGGATGTGGATAGTCTAAATATGCCGGAAAAATATCCACACCCTTGTTTTGGAGTCCTTTTAGGAGGAAAAAAAGAATAAAATCTTGGAAACTGAAAAAGAAGGTTTCTTCGTTTGATAAATTATGTTATGCTTATAAGGTTGATAATAAGAGTTTTATCATTGATATTGACAATCGATGTGTTACACAAATATAATGAGTTAGACTGTCTTAAACAGCTATTCCTCAGGGAGGTGTCATAAATGAAAAGAACGTTTCAACCAAATAACCGTAAGCGTAGTAAAGTTCATGGCTTCCGCAGCCGTATGAGTTCTAAAAACGGACGTCTAGTTATAAAGCGACGCCGCAGCAAAGGTAGAAAAAAATTATCAGCTTAGGCCACTGAATAATGTCAGTGGTCTTTTTTACATAAAATCGTAATTGAACTGTCAGTTTTTATCGGAGTGGAAGAAAACATGAAGAAGCGAAACAGGCTAAAAAAAAATGAAGAGTTTCAAAAAGTGTTTAAAAAAGGTCAATCAATGGCGAACCGCCAATTCGTTATTTACCAGCTGGACCAACCAAATCAAGATGAACTGCGTTTAGGATTGTCTGTCAGTAAGAAGATTGGTAATGCAGTGATGAGAAATCGAATTAAACGACTGATCCGCCAGGTGTTTTTAGAGGAAGGTCATAAGTTAAAGCAAGAAAAAGACTACATTGTCATTGCAAGAAAACCAGCAAGTGAATTGACCTTTGAAGAAACAAAAAAGTCTCTCCAACATTTATTTAGAAAATCCGCTGTTTATCAACAACAACCGAAAAAGTCTTCGTAATAGAAACTTTCGTTGAATCAATTTTTAAAAGCGCTTCCTTCATCTAGTGAACTAAAATGAAACCACCACTTTGTAATGAAAAAATGTTACCATACTGATTAGGTGAGTCACTTTCGTAATCAATTCCAACTTAAATAAAGTTTGAAGTAATGGGAGGAATCTTGTTGAAAAGGCGATTATTACTAATATTTAGCTTGATTGGCGCATTGGTTCTATTGGCAGGATGTACACAAATTAATGAACCAATCACATCAGATAGTAAGGGATTTTGGAACTCTTATATTGTTTACCCGCTATCACAATTAATCACATACATGGCAAATTTGACTGGTGAAAACTACGGGGTTGCAATCATTATTGTGACACTGTTAATCCGCTTGCTCATTTTACCATTAATGATTAAGCAGTTAAGAAGTACAAAAGCAATGCAAGCATTGCAGCCTGAAATTAAAAAGCTTCGTGAAAAATATAGCTCTAAAGATCAAAAAACTCAGCAGCAGCTTCAGCAGGAAACAATGGCCCTTTTCCAAAAGAATGGCGTCAATCCATTGGCTGGCTGTTTCCCAATTTTAATTCAGATGCCAATCCTAATTGGTTTTTATCATGCAATTATGAGAACAGCAGAAATTAAAAAGCATACATTCTTATGGTTTGACTTAGGCAGTCCAGATCCATTGTTCCTATTACCGATCATTGCGGGGGTAGCTACTTTCATTCAGCAAAAGCTGATGATGGCTGGAAATCCGTCGGACAACCCTCAAATGGCTATCATGCTATGGGTTATGCCGATTATGATCATTGTATTTGCCATTAGTTTCCCAGCAGCACTTTCATTGTACTGGGTTGTAGGTAACATTTTCATGATCATCCAAACATTAGTGATTAAAACTCCTCAAGTAAAATTAGATACAAAAGAAAAAGCTGGCGGGAATAAAAAATGAAGGAAATAACTGCTGTCGGTCGCACAATCGAAGAAGCAGTAGATTCCGGACTTAAACAAATTCAGCTTCTAAAAGAAGAAGTAGATATCACAATTTTGGATGAAGGAAATAAAGGGTTCTTAGGATTATTTGGTAAAAGACAAGCTGTAGTCAAGCTGATAGAAAAGAGAAATGCTCTTAAATTAGCTACACAGTATTTAGATAATATTGTTAAATCCATTGATCCTAAAGCGAAGATTGTTTCCAAACAGGAGCCGAAAAAGATTTCTTTCCACATTGATGGAGATAAAACATCATTAATGATTGGAAAAAGAGGTCAAACTTTGTACTCTTTAGAAACCTTGGTACAGTTAGTGTTTAATCGCTATTCTGATCAGTATCATCATATTACCATTGATATTGGAGATTATAGGAAGAAGCGACAAGAAGCACTTGAACAATATGCCGTCAAGACAGCAAACAAAGTTTTAAAAACGAAGAGAAAGGTTCATTTAGAACCAATGCCTTCGAACGAACGAAAAGTAATTCATGATACGATCGCTGCTTTTTCTAAAGAATTAGCAACGGCATCGGAAGATACAGGCAGCAAGCGTCATGTTGTGGTGCTGTATAAAAAATAACAGAAAGACTAGAATTCAGCAAAGCTGGATTTTAGTCTTTTTTTATTGAAAAATTGTGTTTCTATAGAAGATTCATCCTTTATTTCTAAAAAGTTAGGGTGTAATTTGAGTGGAAAATGCTATTTCTACAAGTAAACAAAGACATCGGGGCGTTTAAATTTATCGGGTTTCGGTGTAAGATGTGAAGATAAGTTTAGAACGTCGTTATTCACATGTGGATAAGTTAAGTGTTAAAATAGATAGGATGCAAAGCTGTGGATAATTATATAGAGGATACTTTCACTTCGCTTTCATTTATGGTATCTTTAAATTTTGGATTAAGCGTTTTTGATATAGAGATGGACAACGTCCATTTAATAGATAAAAGACTGTCTATTAAAGTAGAGAAAGAGGTGATTGAGCGATGGATACAATTGCAGCCATTTCGACACCGATGGGTGAAGGAGCAATTGCGATTATTCGTTTAAGTGGGCCTGAAGCGGTGCAGATCGCTGATAGGATGTATAAAGGGCCTAAGGAGAAAAAACTTGTATCAGTGGATTCTCATACCATTCATTATGGTCATATCGTGGATGCAAGGACTGATCAAGTAATAGAAGAGGTCATGGTGTCAGTACTTCGAGCGCCAAAAACATTTACGAGAGAAGACGTTATTGAGATTAACTGCCATGGCGGAATTGTAACGGTCAATAAAGTATTGCAGCTTGCTTTAAGAGAAGGAGCAAGATTAGCGGAGCCAGGTGAGTTCACAAAGCGTGCTTTCTTAAATGGAAGAATAGATCTATCGCAAGCGGAGGCTGTCATGGACTTGATTCGGGCAAAGACGGATCGAGCGATGAATGTAGCAATCACTCAAATGGAGGGACGTCTCTCCGGTTTGGTTCAGCGACTGCGCGGCGAGATCCTAGAAACACTGGCGCATATTGAAGTCAATATTGACTACCCTGAGTATGACGATGTTGAAGAAATGACACATCGCGTCTTAGTGGAAAAAGCGACATCCGTCAAAAAAGAAATTGAATCGTTGCTCTCGACTTCTCAGCAAGGGAAAATCCTTCGGGAGGGCTTATCCACTGTAATTATAGGAAGGCCGAATGTTGGAAAATCTTCTTTGCTGAATAGCCTTGTACAGGAAACAAAGGCTATTGTCACAGATATTCCTGGAACTACGAGAGACGTTATTGAGGAATATGTGAATGTAAGAGGCGTACCTCTCCGTCTTGTTGATACTGCGGGTATACGTGAGACAGAGGACATTGTTGAACGTATAGGGGTTGAACGATCTAGACAGGTCTTAAAAGAAGCTGACCTGATTTTACTTGTGCTCAATTATAGCGAAGAATTATCAGAAGAAGATATTAAGCTTTTTGAGGCTGTCTCAGGTATGGATATCATCGTGATTGTGAATAAGACAGACCTTGAGCCTAAGCTTGATGTAGAAAAGGTCAAGCAGTTAGCAAAGGATCGTCCGGTGGTCACTACATCATTATTACAAGAAAAGGGCATTGATGAGCTTGAAATGGCGATTCAATCACTGTTCTTCACTGGATCAATTGAAAGTGGAGATTTAACGTATGTAAGTAATACAAGGCATATTGCTCTTCTTCAGGCAGCAAAACAATCAATTGAAGATGCTCTTGAAGGAATTGAAATGGACGTACCAATCGACATTGTTCAAATAGATTTAACACGCTGCTGGGAACAGCTCGGTGAAATTATAGGAGATGCTGTTCATGAAAGCTTGATTGATCAGTTATTCTCTCAATTCTGTTTAGGAAAGTAAAGGGAGGAACATAAGAAATGGGTTATGAAGCTGGCAATTATGACGTCATCGTCGTGGGTGCCGGTCATGCTGGGGTTGAGGCTGCTCTTGCTTCTGCAAGACAGGGCGCTAAAACACTTGTATTGACTATCAACCTCGATATGGTTGCTTTTATGCCATGTAATCCGTCCGTAGGTGGTCCTGCAAAAGGGATTGTCGTTAGAGAAATTGATGCACTGGGCGGAGAAATGGCACGAAATATAGATAAGACGCATATTCAAATGCGCATGCTGAATACGGGGAAAGGACCTGCTGTTCGTGCTTTAAGAGCGCAAGCAGACAAGTTCCAATATCAGCATGAAATGAAAAAAACAATGGAAAATGAACCGAACCTGACAATGCTTCAAGGTATGGTGGATCATTTAATTGTAGAAGATGATGAATGTAAAGGTGTCGTTACACAAACAGGGGCAAACTATCGTGCGAAGTCTGTTGTATTAACGACTGGGACTTTCTTAAAAGGTCGTATTATTTTAGGGGATCTATCGTATTCAAGTGGTCCTAATAACCAGCAACCATCCATCAAATTATCGGATCACTTAGCAGAGTTAGGATTCGATTTGGTTCGCTTTAAAACAGGAACACCTCCTCGAGTGAATAGTCACTCGATTGACTATAGTAAAACAGAAATTCAACCAGGTGATGATGTTCCGCGGGCGTTCTCCTATGAAACGGTTGAATATATCACAGATCAACTGCCATGCTGGTTAACTTATACGAGTTTAGAAACACATCAAATTATTGATGAGAATCTTCACCGTTCTCCAATGTATTCAGGTATGATTAAAGGAACTGGTCCTAGATACTGCCCTTCCATTGAAGATAAAGTGGTTCGTTTCAATGACAAACCAAGACATCAAATTTTCTTAGAGCCAGAAGGTCGTAATACGCAGGAAGTGTATGTTCAAGGATTATCTACAAGTCTTCCAGAGGATGTACAGCAGCGCATGCTTTCTACCATCCCAGGGCTTGAAAATGTACAAATGATGAGAGCGGGTTATGCCATTGAGTATGATGCAATTGTGCCTACTCAGTTGTGGCCTACACTCGAGACGAAGAAAATTTCTGGTTTATATACAGCTGGCCAAATTAATGGTACGTCTGGCTATGAGGAAGCAGCAGGTCAAGGAATTATGGCAGGTATTAATGCAGGAAGAAAAGCATTGGGTAAAGAAGAAGTCATTTTAAGCCGATCTGATGCATATATCGGTGTTCTCATTGATGATCTTGTCACAAAGGGAACAAATGAACCTTACCGTCTTTTAACATCCCGTGCAGAGTATCGTTTGCTTCTTCGTCATGACAATGCGGATTTAAGATTAACTGAACTTGGCTATCATATTGGATTAATTTCTCAAGAAAGATTCCAGGCATACCAGCAGAAAAAAGAAGCCATTGAAGCAGAGAAAAAACGTTTATATTCTGTCATCATTAAACCCACAGCAGAGACACAAGAATTTATTCGTTCACTTGGTGGAAGTGAGCTGAAGGACGGTATTCGTGCAAGTGATTTGATGAAGCGTCCAGAAATGAACTATGAATCTGTTGTGACGTTAGCTCCTGCTGAAACACCGCTTCCTTCTGATGTGTGTGAGCAGGTAGAGATTCAAATTAAATACGAAGGTTATATCGAAAAGTCACTCCAACAAGTTGAAAAGCTGAAAAAGATGGAGAACAAAAAGATTCCTGATCGTATTGATTATGATGCCATCAAAGGAATTGCAACTGAAGCGAAACAAAAGCTGAAAGAAGTCCGACCGCTTTCTGTTGCACAGGCTTCTCGTATTTCAGGCGTTAACCCTGCTGATATTTCTATCCTTTTAGTATATTTAGAGCAGGGACGTATTGCGAAGATAGCAGAATAGAAAGGATGTCGGCATGAACATTGAACAATTTACAGCAGCACTAGAGGAGAAAGGGATGACTCTTTCTCCTGTGCAGCTTGAACAATTTGAAACTTACTTCCGCATGCTTGTAGAATGGAACGAGAAAATGAATTTGACGTCCATTACTGAAAAGGAAGAAGTGTATTTAAAGCATTTTTATGATTCAATTTCAGCATCATTTTTCATTGATTTTCACAAATTGACGACGATTTGCGATATAGGAGCTGGTGCTGGTTTCCCAAGCATTCCTCTTAAAATTTGCTTCCCTCATCTACATGTGACCATTGTTGATTCTCTTCAGAAACGAATTACGTTTCTCAATGAGTTAGCAAAAGGGTTAAACTTACAAGATACTACTTTTTATCATGATCGTGCGGAGACGTTTGGACAACGTAAGGAAAAGCGTGAAAGCTATGATCTTGTCACTGCTAGAGCAGTTGCGCGTTTATCTGTATTGAGCGAACTATGTCTGCCCCTTGTAAAAAAGGAAGGGTTGTTTGTGGCATTAAAAGCATCTGCTGCTGCTGAAGAAATGCAAGCAGGGAAGAAAGCCGTTACTGTCCTCGGAGGAGAGGTTGTTGAAAAGCATTCCTTTGTTCTTCCTTTAGAAGAAAGCGAACGGAACATCATTGTCATCGAAAAGAAAAAGCAAACACCAAAAAAATATCCTAGAAAACCAGGAACACCTAATAAATCACCAATAGAAGGTTGATCATGTAAAAGGTCGGTTTTTCTTCAATATTTAAGATTTTACAGAAGGAAAAAACATGAGAAAATAGAATTATAAAAAGGTAGTTTTTAAAGGTGGTGTAGGTTCATGAAGCATTCACTCTCACGCTTCTTCGGGCTTGGTGACAAAGAACATCCTGAGCGTGAAACCGAAATAGAGGCAGAGATTGCTGAGCATGATACATTAAAGGAAGAGATACAGGAGCTCCCGGTCGACACAATTATGCCAAACCGTTTTCAGCCACGCACCATTTTTTCAGAAGAAAAGATACATGAGCTGGCCACGACGATTCATACCCATGGCATTATCCAACCTATTGTTGTCAGACCAACAGAAGAAGAAGGAAAATATGAACTGATCGCCGGCGAAAGACGTTGGAGAGCGGTACAGACTCTTCACTGGGAGAAAATCCCCGCTATTATAAAAGATTTTACTGATACGGAAACGGCATCTGTGGCATTGATTGAAAATTTGCAAAGAGAAGAGCTGTCTGCTATTGAAGAGGCTCATGCCTATGCACGTCTTTTAGAGCTTCATGATTTAACACAGGAAGCGCTTGCTCAGCGTTTAGGTAAGGGACAATCAACTGTTGCAAACAAATTAAGACTTTTAAAGTTGCCTGAAGAGGTACAACAGGCCATCCTAGAGAAAAAAATCTCTGAAAGGCATGCACGTTCACTTGTACCCCTAAAGCTTCCAGAATTACAAATCGCGCTATTGCAGGAAATCATCGAAAAGCAGCTGAATGTAAAACAGACTGAAGAGCGTGTAGTGAAAATGCTTGAACAAAAAACAGATCGCAAACCGAAGCCAAAACGTAAGGCGTTTAGTCGTGATACACGAATTGCGATGAATACCATTCGCCAGTCTCTCCATATGGTAGAAGACAGCGGGCTTAAAATAAATACCGAGGAAGAAGAATTTGAGGAATATATCCAATTAACGATTCGAATTCCTAAATAGAGAAAAGCTGATGAGATCCACTCGTCAGCTTTTTTTATTGGTTCTACTTTATATTTAATTATTATTCACAAATTGGTAAAATATTATTTTTATAGAGGAAAGGAGGTGACATGACTCGATGAAAATGAAAAAGATAAATTTTGTTATTATTTGTTATTTACTATTTTCTTTTTTTCTTTTTACAAATGAAACAACCATATTTGCTGTGAATTCGCCAACGGTTCCTGCACAAGAAAGTCCGTTGACCAAAAAAGAACTGAACGTCCTGAAGAAACAAGGTGTTGTTTCGAAGGAGATCACTTTAGATCAATTAAATCATGAGCATGAGTCTCAGGGCGACACAATTGATCTGATTTCAGCTGGAGATCATTTGAAGGATTATGGCTTACAACAAAACAAGCAGGATGAGTTTGTGACGGATGATAAGCCGCACACCATCAAACGCCTTTTAGGAAAGCCGTATCCTGGTACCGATATTTCGTCTAAAAAAGGGGATATATTGGTGACAAACACTGATGCTTTGAAGGGAATCGTTGGACATGCAGGTATCGTCATTAATGAGAAGAGCTTTGCTTCTATTCCAGGGTTTCGACAGCATCCTCAGCTTGATTCCATTCTTAACTGGTTTCGCTATAATGCCAATACAAAGGTCATTCGTATTAATCAAGAGGAAACAGCAGACCTGGCAGGGGAATGGGCGCGCGATTATGTGAAAGCTCATCCAAAGGCTCGATACTCCATCACCATGTCTATTCAATCACTGGACCCGACTTATTCTTCAAAGATTGTGTGGCAGGCCTATGCCAAAACAGGCGATGCTGTAGGACATGCGACATTTACCATTAAGACCCCCTATGGATTCTTAAAAAAGAGAAGCTATAAAACGGTGACCCCTAAGATTATTGTGAATGAAGGCCGTACAATTGGTGGATTACATTTTTGACAAGTGCCCCTCACTTTTGATGGAAGTGAGGGTTTTTTATGATATCTTTTTCTTCAAAAAGATATATTGATATATTTTTTACTACGTTTAAGTTCGTCTTTTCATGTACGAAAATAGACATTTGCTGACGAATATATAATGGAGAAACAAAAAAAGCAAACGTTTCATACTTTTTTTGATAGAATAGGAAGTATGAATGAATGAGAAACTTGTTAAGTTGAAAGTGGGTGACATCGTGGGAAAAATCATAGCGATTACCAACCAGAAGGGCGGCGTCGGGAAGACGACAACTTCTGTTAATTTGAGTGCGTGTTTAGCATACATAGGTAAACGAGTGTTGTTAGTTGATATTGATCCGCAGGGCAATGCCACGAGTGGTATTGGGATTGAGAAGGCCGACGTAGAGAAGTGCGTGTACGATATTTTAGTTGATGATGCAGATGTTCTTGATGTGATTAAGACGACAGAGGTCGAAAATCTTGATGTCATTCCTGCGACGATACAGCTTGCAGGGGCTGAAATAGAGCTTGTGCCTACGATTTCACGTGAAGTGAGATTGAAGAGAGCACTTGAATCTGTTAAGCAAAATTATGATTATATGATTATTGACTGCCCGCCATCACTTGGATTACTGACGATTAATGCGTTAACAGCATCCGATTCCGTTTTAATCCCAGTACAGTGCGAATATTATGCGCTTGAAGGATTGAGCCAATTGTTAAACACCGTTCGTCTCGTGCAAAAACATTTAAATACGGATCTCGCCATTGAAGGTGTCTTGCTGACAATGCTTGATGCACGAACAAATCTTGGGATTCAAGTCATCGAAGAAGTGAAGAAATACTTTAGAGATAAAGTCTATCAGACCGTGATTCCGCGAAATGTAAGACTGAGTGAAGCGCCTAGTCATGGGAAACCGATTATCTTGTATGATCCACGTTCAAGAGGTGCAGATGTCTATTTAGACTTAGCAAAGGAAGTGGATGCGAATGGCTAAAGGTCTTGGAAAGGGTATTAATGCACTATTTAACACTGTAGACTCAAATGAAGAAACGGTTGAAGAAATCAAAATAAAGGATTTGCGTCCAAACCCGTATCAGCCAAGGAAAACGTTTGATGAAGATGCATTGTCTGATCTCAAAGAATCCATTCAGCAGCACGGTGTTTTACAGCCGATCATTGTCCGTAAATCGATTAAAGGATATGACATTGTAGCAGGAGAACGTCGTTTCCGTGCAGCACAACAAGCTGGTCTGACAACGATTCCTGCGATCGTCAGAGAATTTTCAGAAACGCTCATGAGAGAGATTGCCCTTTTAGAAAATCTGCAACGCGAGGATTTATCTCCATTAGAAGAAGCGGAAGCCTATGCTTCCTTACTAGATCACCTAAGTGTGACGCAAGAGGAATTAGCGAAGCGATTAGGGAAGAGCAGACCGCATATTGCGAACCATCTCCGTCTTTTGACTTTACCGGATGAAGTACAAAAGCTGATTGCAGATGGAAAGTTATCGATGGGTCATGGAAGAACCTTGCTTAGCTTGAAAAACAAAAATAAGCTGGCGCCATTGGTAAAGAAAATTGTGGACGAGGGGTTAAACGTACGTCAGGTTGAGAAACTTGTTCAGCAATTAAACGAAAATGTTCCACGTGAAACAAAGAAAAAAGAAGCACCAAAGGATCGAGTGTTGAAAGAAAGAGAGTCTTTCTTGCAAAACTACTTTGGCACTTCAGTGTCGATCAAGAAACAGAAGAAAAAAGGAAAAATAGAGATTGAATTTCTCTCGAACGAAGATTTAGAAAGAATCCTCGAATTGCTTTCTACGAGAGAATCATCAGAGTGACCATCTTGATACGAGATGGTCTTTTTTATATTCTCCCAGTGATATTTTGAATAGGAGCGAAGAGAGAACGGCTTTTTTCTCTTGTCCAATCCATTTGATCAATATGAGATAGACTTTCAGAAAGTGTATTGGCCATAGACATGACAAGATGAAGGCGTGTGTTTTGGAGAACGAAGTATTCCATAAAGCCGCTCACATTGACGATCCCATTAATATGAATATCTCCTACCTCTGGCAGCTCCTTTTGTACACCCGCTCCAGGCTTTAACGGTCCATCTCCAATTTGGAAGGAGCCTACACTTTTCACTCTTCCTAAGCAGGCATCAATCGCTACAATAAACGGATGTTTATGAGCTTGTTCAATTTCAGCGAGCTTTTCTTTTAAATTGACCGCATGAACTGGGTCAGAGAGCGTGCCATATACATGAAGCTTTTTCAAATCAAGGCCTGAAAGCTTTGTACCAACAAGTGGACCTAGAGAGTCGCCAGTTGAGCGGTCTGTTCCAATACAAACGATGGCAACGGGTCTTTTTCCTGCTTTCTGAAGATGCGAGAATAAAATACTTTTAAGCTGTTGAATGGCGTTTGTATCCGTATGGGACACGTATTCTTTCACCCTATTTCTAAAAAAAAGACCGTTCTTGCTATTCATAGGTCTCACTTCCTTGTCATAGTAGTTAGTAACAGTATACGGAAACAAGCTTAATTCTATACCTATGAGGTGATGATTGTGTGGAAGGCTGGTTCAAGGTGGACGCTTTTAATTTTAGGAAGCTTAATAGGAGCGGGGTATGCTTCCGGCCAAGAAATTTGGCAGTTTTTTGGCATTGATAGTGGACTAGCCATTCTACTGTTTACATTGATGTTTATGCTGTCTACCTATGTGGTGTTAAAAATCAGTTATGAGGTACGTGCCGATCACTTTGTGCCAGTGCTAGAGCGGCTTGTCGGTCCGTGGCTGGCTAAAGTGTATGATGTTTTAATTGTCCTTTATTTATTCACGACAACGACAGTCATGATTGCCGGTGGCGGGGTGACACTCGAGATGTATCATGTGCCATTTTGGGTGGGCATCGGTGCATTTTGTCTATTTTCATTTATGATTTTTTTCTGGGATGTGAAAGGGCTCTTATCTGTGAATGCTTTCATTATACCAATTTTGGTGGCGGGGCTCATCTATGCGTTTGTTTTTTATTATATGAACCATGATCATATGTGGCGGATTGATTTTGGGCAGCAGTACAATTGGCCTGCCAGCATTGTCTTTGCTTCTTTGAATATATTATCTGTAGTCGCAGTGCTGTCTTCGGTTGGAAAAGAAATGAAGGGCCTTGGCGAGGCCAAAGTGGCGAGTATATTAAGCGGTCTGATTTTTGGGATCATCTCGTATGTGTATAACGAAATATTGGTTGATATTTCTGGGAGCCTATCAGCAGAAGGCATTCCTTTGTTTACAGTATTAGAAGGAGCACCAACATCATTGTTTGTGTTTATGACCGTTGTCCTTTGTCTAGCTATTTATACGACGACAGCGGCAGGTTTATTTGGTTTATCCAGCCGGATGCTTTCTTTTGTACCATTGCCTCGCTGGCTGGTTGTGCTCGTGATGCTTCTGTTGATGGCGCCTTTAACATCTCTTGGGTTTGCCGATTTGATTGCTTTCTTGTATCCGATATACAGCTTGCTGAATCTTTATTTGCTTGTCTGTTTAATGCTATATCCGATTTTAAGTAAAAAGATATTTTCTCGCCCTAAAAATTATATTGATAAAATAAAATAAGCACCTCTCTTAGTCAGAGCTGTGCTTATTTTATCCGAATAGAATCAATGGCGTCTTTGATATCATCATAGACTGGCATTTGCTTGAGACGCTGAAGGCGTTCCTCTAATTCTGAAATGGCTTGTCCTTTTAAATGCTGGGAGATGTGTTGTTTGACAATGGTCGTCTGGTTGATCATGTCTTCGGTTTTAGACAATTGATACTCCAAGTGTACGCGAGTGTTTGCTAATTCGTCATGCAGTCGCATTTTGAGCAGCCGTTTTAGATCCTTTCGCTGTCCTTCTCTTCGTATGGCTTGAATTGCTGCTATTTCTTCTGGGGACTGCGTTTGCGTTTGTGGTGCCGATTGATTTTCAAATACAGACATGGAGCGGCGGGCACTCACATTTTGCAAGAAACGCTGGGCGTCACTAGGAGGTTTATTTTGATTGATCATGCGGTGACTCCTTTCTTAATGAATACCCATTTGCATCGCAAGGCGTCTATCTGCCTTGGCGTAATCATCACCCATTGTGTACATATGTCTTGAAAGGGAAGAAAGTTCTTGTTCGTAATCTCTCAAGGTGTACAGGGCATTCAGTTGTTTTTCGTGTGAATAAAAGGAGGAATGAGGTTGTTCCATCCTCACTTCTTCTACCAGTGCTTCCACATCACTTGAACTTAATAAATCATAGTGCCCAAAGCCGACGAGTCCTTTGAGCTCTTGTTTTACATGCTGGACGGCGTCTTTTACACTTTCATCGATCCCATCGATTTTATCAAATATAGTGTGTACTTCATGTTCAATCACACTTTGGAGATCGTAGGATGAATTTTTCAGTAAATGGGATTTTATGATAATTTCTAGACCGCTTTGTGCATATGCACGTCCAGAATGGATTTCTTGCAACAGCATAGCTGTAAAACTTGTATTATGATCAAGCTGTTCATCTAAAATCTGGGCAGATCCATCTTTGTGGAATGAATACCCATTTCCTTTTAAACTCCCAGAAATAAGAGCTAAAAAAGCATTTGTATCAAAGGATTCGTTCCATTCTATATTCATAGACGCAAAAGCTGATTTTAAAAAGGTGTCAATTTCTCTTTGTTTATATTTAACGGATTCTTGGACGTCGCCTTGCTGCCTTGGCGGTACGGTGTACTTCACTTGACCAACTCCATGATCATGGCGATTGAGTAAACCTACATAATGACTAGGTTGAATATATTCAGTCAAGATCCGTTTATATTGACCTTGCTGCACTTTCTGCTGAATCGAAGGCGCCAGACTGCTCCATATATTTGGGCTATCAAAGGTGATGGCTTTTTTGACAGCTGGCTGTTCTGTCGCAACATAAGCACAAACAGCACCGGCAAGGGCTTGTCCAGTGAGATAGATACCTGCATTGGGATGCTTCTGGCTGACTTGCTCTATGTATTCCTTCCCTTTAAAAAAGACATGATCTTGATTGCTATCAAGGGACTTCCTTTCAATGGGATAGGCATAATCCGTTTTGAGCAATGACTGTGCCGCGATGTGTACATCTTGTGGCGAGGTCACCGGCATCTGCTTTGGCATCGGACAGTGAAAAGCGACGATGAACTCGTCTGATTGTTCCGGCTGCATCGTTAAACCATATAATTGATGATCGACCTTGAGAAAATCATGGACAGTGAGCGTTTGCTGACCTATTTCTATCGTATGGTGCTGCTGGTAATTGTCTATGTTTCCAGCATGATCGGATATGATTTTATATTCTTTATCAGTTAATCTATCCTTTCGATTGACCATCGTACCTGCTCCCTCACATAACATTTATGCAGATATCATAAATCAAAAAATATGGAAAAACCACAGCGTTCTACCAATAAAAACCTTTCGACCTACAGTGTTTGTGACAATATTGAAAAAAAGCGGAGTTTAAGTAACTATTGGTCACAAATAAAATGATCTAAAAGAAGGGTTTTTTCTATAAAAAAGAATAGGAGAAAGAGGGTCTTTGCTTTGTGCATTGCTCTTCATCGCCGTTTTTTTGTACAATAGATTCAATGAAGTAAGCAAGAGAGGTGAAAGCTGATGGCAGACAAAGCGTTTGGGTTACATGACGTCGTTGAAATGAAGAAACCCCATCCATGTGGTGTCAATCGGTGGAAAGTAATTCGGTTGGGCATGGATATTCGCATTAAATGTGAAGGCTGCGGGCATAGCGTCATGATCCCAAGAAGAGACTTTGAACGAAAAATGAAGAAAATTCTCGTCAAGCATGAGGAGCCAACTGCTTAAGTAGGCCTCATGCTTTTTTGATGAAATTTGTCTTTTGTATAGAAGAATTAGATGCAAATTCCCGTTTTAAAGGATTGATTTATTCTTTTTGGCAATGTTTCTTCTATTGATAATGCATAACGGTTAGCTTGTCTTTTCATGTAAACCTACTTATAATTGCTCTAGGTTCATATTACGCAGTATAACGAGCACGTTTGATATAGAGGAGATGAAAGAATGGCTTTAACAGCTGGTATTGTTGGCTTACCTAACGTCGGGAAGTCAACGCTATTTAATGCAATTACACAGGCTGGAGCGGAGTCTGCTAACTATCCGTTTTGTACCATTGATCCAAACGTCGGAATTGTAGAAGTTCCAGACGAGCGTTTGCAAAAACTAACAGAATTGGTGCAGCCGAAAAAGACAGTTCCGACTGCTTTTGAATTCACTGATATTGCCGGTATTGTCAAAGGGGCTTCAAAAGGTGAAGGTTTAGGGAATAAATTCCTTTCTCACATTCGTCAAGTAGATGCGATCTGTCACGTGGTGAGAGCTTTTGCAGATGATAACATCACACACGTATCAGGTAAGGTTGACCCTGTGTCAGATATCGAAACCATTAATTTAGAGTTGATTTTGGCTGATTTAGAAACAGTTGAAAAACGTTTGGCTCGTGTGAGTAAGCTTGCAAAACAAAAGGATAAGGAAGCGGTAGCTGAATTTGATATTTTGTCGAAGCTAATGAACGCATTTGAAGCTGGGAAATCGGCAAGATCTGTAGAATTTACAGATGAGCAGCAGAAGCTTGTGAAACAGCTTCATTTACTCACATCTAAACCAGTTCTTTATGTAGCAAATGTGAGTGAGGATGAAGTAGCAGATCATGACGGCAACGAATATGTGCAGCAAATCCGTGAGTTTGCTTCTGGTGAAAATGCTGAAGTCATCGTCGTATGTGCGAAGATCGAGTCTGAAATTGCAGAGCTTGAAGGAGAAGAGAAGCAAATGTTCCTTGAAGAGCTTGGCATCAAAGAGTCAGGTCTAGATCAGCTGATTCAAGCATCTTATTCACTTCTTGGTTTAGCTACTTATTTCACAGCAGGTGAGCAGGAAGTACGCGCTTGGACGTTTAAAAAGGGAATGAAGGCACCGGAATGTGCTGGGATCATTCATACGGACTTTGAACGTGGGTTTATTCGTGCTGAAACGGTTGCGTATGAAGATTTACTTGCTGGCGGAAGCATGTCTGCTGCAAAAGAGGCTGGAAAAGTCCGTCTAGAAGGTAAAGAATATGTAGTGAAAGATGGAGACGTCATTCATTTCCGTTTTAATGTATAGGTTCTTGTCATAGGCCAAGTAATTTGTTATAATATACAATTGTGAGTAATATAATTTATTGCTCCTTGCCCGTTTAGGGCCGCTTAGACCAAAAGGAGGTGCAATCAGATGAGAAAGTACGAAGTTATGTACATCATCCGCCCAACAGTTGACGATGAGGCTAAAAAAGCAGTTATCGAGCGTTTCAATAACGTGTTAACTTCAAACGGTGCGGAGATCACTGGAACAAAGGATTGGGGTAAACGTCGTCTTTCATACGAAATCAACGATTTCCGTGAAGGCTTCTACCAAATCGTAAACGTTCAATCTGACGCTGCAGCAGTTCAAGAATTTGACCGCTTAGCTAAGATCAGTGACGATATCATTCGCCACATTGTTGTTAAAGAAGAAGTATAAATCATTGAAATATATATTTAAAGGTGGTCTTTCAATATGCTAAACCGTGTTGTATTGGTCGGAAGACTAACAAAAGACCCTGAGCTTCGCTACACGCCTAATGGTGCGGCTGTAGCCACGTTTACTCTAGCTGTGAACCGTACGTTTACGAATCAATCTGGAGAGCGTGAAGCCGATTTCATTAACTGTGTTACTTGGAGAAGACAAGCCGAGAACGTGGCTAATTTCTTGAAAAAAGGAAGTCTTGCCGGTGTAGACGGTCGTTTGCAGACAAGAAACTATGAAAATCAGCAAGGACAGCGTGTCTTCGTGACAGAAGTTCAAGCTGAAAGTGTTCAATTTCTTGAGCCTAAGAGCGGCGGTGCTGGTTCAGGTGGATACAGCGGCGGTGGTAATAGCGGAGGCCAGTATTATGGCGGTAGCCAAAACGATCAGAATCCATTTGGAAATGAACCAAGTCAAAATCCATATGGCAATCAAAACAACCAACAAAATCGTAATCAGGGAAATAGCTTCAATGATGACCCATTTGCGAATGATGGTAAACCGATTGACATCTCCGATGATGATTTGCCATTCTAATTGATCTGAAAAAACTAATTACTAAAGGAAAGGTGTGAAAACAAATGGCAGGTGGACGCAGAGGCGGTCGTGCGAAACGTCGTAAGGTGTGTTTCTTTACTTCTAACGGTATCACGCACATCGATTACAAAGATGTTGATCTTCTTAGAAAGTTTGTTTCTGAGCGTGGTAAAATTTTACCTCGTCGTGTAACAGGAACTAGCGCTAAGTATCAACGTAAATTGACATTAGCGATTAAAAAATCACGTCAAATGGCATTACTTCCATACGTTACTGGTGAGTAAGTCGTTGACTTAAAAGCGGAGAGCCTCGAGCTCTTCGCTTTTTTTTGTCTTACGAAGAATCTCATCCGATTTGGCTAGAGCTGTTTTTGGCGGGCACCTTAGGGGAAGTATGTAAAAGAGAGTAAAAGTGACAGTTTGTTCTATACAAATACGGGGTCGATCTGTCATATTGGTATTCTAGAAAATAATTGCAGTCAGGGCGTGGGAAGATGATTGAATTTAAGAAGGTATCGATGCAATTTTCTGATGAGCGCTATGCCGTTCAATCGGTTGATTTAGAGATTCAGAAAGGTGAATTTTTTGTATTCATTGGACCTAGTGGAAGCGGAAAAACGACAACATTGAAAATGATCAATCGTCTCATTTCTTCAACAGAAGGTGAGATTTACATAAAGGGTCAAAAAATAAACGATTATGATATGTATGAGCTGCGCTGGGATATTGGGTATGTTCTACAGCAAATTGCTCTTTTTCCTCATATGACCATTGAAGAAAATATCGCTGTGGTGCCAGAGCTCAAACAATGGAGTCGGAACGAGATTAAAAAGCGAGTGGATGAATTGATGCAGATGGTTGGGCTTGACCCTGCTATGTATCGACATCGAAAGCCATCAGAGCTATCTGGTGGACAGCAGCAGCGTGTCGGTGTGGCACGCGCACTTGCAGCTGATCCGGAGATTGTCCTCATGGATGAACCATTTAGTGCGTTAGATCCACTAACGAGGGAGAAATTGCAGGATGATCTGCTTGATTTGCAGCGCCGTATTCAAAAGACCATTGTCTTCGTGACACATGATATGCAGGAGGCGATGAGGCTTGGTGATCGAATTTGTATCATGAAGGAAGGAAAAGTGGTGCAGATTGGTCGTCCAGAGGAATTGGTTCAACACCCAGTGAATGCTTTTGTTCGGGAGTTTGTCTCAGGGGCTGCTCGCCATGCGTTACATCAATCGTTTGAGCTAGAGGACATGGCTAGACCAATGGCTCACGAGGCTCTTTTAGGCTATGAAGCGATCACAGCACATGCCACGCTGGATGAGGTCTTATCCCAATTGGCAAAGCATGAGGAATTGGCTGTGGAAAAGGAAGGGGAGCGAATTGGACTAGTGAATCGTCAAGCGGTGATTCAGTTTTTAGCTGATTCTCCTAGAGAGAGGGGCGAGTCACATGAATGATTGGATCAGTGTGTTATTGGATCGAAAAGAACAATTGGGACACGCCTTACTTGAGCATATTCAAATTTCGTTTATTGCTTTATTTTTAGCCATTTTGATTGCCATTCCCTTAGGTATCTATTTAACGAGAGTGCCAAAGCTTGCAGAATGGGTGATTGGGGTGACGGCGGTCTTGCAAACAATCCCGTCGCTTGCGCTGCTTGGCTTGCTGATTCCTCTCGTTGGAATTGGGCAAGTTCCTGCGATTATTGCGCTTGTCGTTTATGCCCTACTCCCTATTTTAAGAAATACATATACAGGCATTCAGGAGGTCGACCCTTCCCTGAGAGAAGCGGCGCTTGCCATGGGAATGAATCACCGTAAACGGTTATTAAAGGTGGAACTGCCTCTGGCCATGCCAGTCATCATGGCAGGTATCCGAACCGGGATGGTTCTCATTGTGGGAACTGCCACTCTTGCCGCACTGATCGGAGCTGGGGGATTAGGAAGTCTAATTTTGCTGGGAATTGACCGAAATGATATGTCACTCATTGTCATTGGCGCTATACCAGCAGCCTTACTCGCACTCTTATTTGATGTGGTGCTGCGCACGTTTGAGAAAATCTCTTTTAAAAAGACTGTGATTTCTGTGACGGTTTTTGCTGTGTTCGCAGGAGCTATTGTCGCGGGCCCATTACTGTTTCAACAAGAAAAGAAGGAAATCACCATCGGTGGAAAGCTAGGATCGGAGCCTGAAATTCTGATCTCGATGTATAAGCTTTTAATTGAACAGGATACGGATATTCAAGTCAATCTTAAGCCTGGTCTTGGCAAGACGTCTTTTGTTTTTCAAGCTTTACGGTCTGGTGATATTGACATTTATCCTGAGTTTACGGGCACTGCGATTTCTGAGTTCCTCAAACAAACAGCGAAAAGCACAGATAAAGAAAAAGTGTATGAGCAAGCGCGGCGCGGTTTGGAATCATCTTTTAAGCTCCGCCTTCTTGAGCCAATGGCTTACAATAATACGTATGCTTTAGCCGTGCCTCAGTCGCTGGCTGATCAATATGATGTATCCAATATTTCAGATCTAGGCAAGATCAAGAATCGCATAAAAGCTGGATTCACCTTAGAATTTTCTGATCGCCAAGATGGGTATCGAGGCATTCAAAAGACCTATCAACTTTCCTTTGATGATGTGGTGACGATGGAACCGAAGCTTCGGTATCGAGCAATTCAAAAAGGAGATATCAATTTAGTCGACGCGTATTCGACAGACAGTGAATTGAGGCAATACAAATTAAAGGTGCTTGATGATGATCAGCATGTTTTCCCGCCATATCAAGGAGCACCGCTGCTAAGGCAGGAGACATTAACGGAGTACCCTGAGATTGAGACCTCTCTCAATAAGCTCGGTGGTCAAATCACAGACGATGAGATGAGAGAAATGAATTATGAAGTGAATGTGAAAGGTGAGGATGCATTTCAGGTAGCGAAAGCCTATTTAAAAAAGAAAAAATTACTGCAATAATCAAGGAGCAGGTCTGTTATGCAAAAGCAGACCTGCTTTTTTAAAAGGAAAAACAAAAATCGTTGACTTTTATTTAAAAACATCATATCCTTAATTCGAGATAAATATATTTTTTTGATTTAATATCTCGAATTCGAGATAATATAAAGACGTCAGTAAAGACATAATGAATAGAGGCTTGTTACTTCATGATTAGGAGGTCATTAGAAGTGAAGAAAACAGAAGGAATTCACCATATCACAGCAATTGTAGGGCATCCTCAGGAGAACGTTGATTTTTATGCAGGTGTTTTAGGACTTCGTCTCGTGAAGAAGACCGTGAATTTTGATGATCCAGGTACTTACCATTTATATTTTGGAAATGAAGGAGGATCTCCGGGAACGATTATCACGTTTTTCCCTTGGCCAGGTGCTCAAAAGGGACAAATTGGCGCAGGTCAAGTGGGCGTGACGACATATGTTGTACCACCAGGCGCTTTCTCTTTCTGGAAGGAACGTCTTGAGCAGTTTGATATTTCTTATGAAATGGTTGAACGTTTTGATGAAGCCTTTCTCTCATTTGAAGATCCACACGGCTTGTTGATTGAGCTTGTAGAGCGTGAGGAAGGGAAACAAAATGAGTGGACATTTAACGGAGTCACACCAGATGTTGCAATCAAAGGGTTTGGGGGAGCGGTTTTATTAACATCACAGCCAGAGCAAACGATGCAGCTGCTCGAACAAACAATGGGTTTTGAACGAGTTGGAGCAGAAGAGGACTATGTGAGATTCCGTTCGTTTGGTGAGATAGGCAATGTCATTGATGTGAACAAGACACCTGTTGCACGCGGACGTATGGGTGTTGGAGTGGTGCATCATATTGCATGGAGAGCGACAGATGATCAGGATCAGTTAGATTGGCAAAGACATATTGCGCAAAGCGGGTATCAAGTGACACCTGTGCAAGATCGAAATTACTTCAATGCCATTTATTTTAGAGAGCTTGGCGGCATATTATTTGAAATTGCGACTGATCCTCCAGGGTTTGCACACGATGAATCAGTGGAAACTATGGGTGAAGCATTGAAACTGCCACCGCAATATGAAGCGCAGCGCAGTCAGATTGAACAAATTGTGCTGCCAATAGAAGTGAGAGAATTGAAAGGGAAAGGAGATGCATGATGAAACATCTTTTTCGAAAAGGAAAGAATGAACAAAGACCTGTTTTGTTATTACTGCATGGTACTGGCGGGACGGAAGAAGATTTATTGCCGCTTGCCGATTTAGTAGATGCTGACGCTTCTGTTCTTAGTGTGAGAGGAAATGTGTTGGAAAACGGTATGCCGCGCTTTTTCAGACGTTTAGCAGAGGGTGTTTTCGATGAGCAGGATTTAATTGAGCGGACAGAGGAACTTTATACATTTATCGGAGAAGCAGCAGATGAATATGGGTTCGATCGTCACAATGTCGTCGCTCTCGGATATTCCAATGGGGCGAACATTGCAGGAAGTCTTTTATTCCATTACGAGGATGCGTTAAAAGGAGCGATCCTGCATCATCCAATGGTTCCAAGACGCGGAGTTTCATTGCCTTCATTGGCGGGGAAACAAGTCTTTATCGCAGCAGGTAAAAATGACCCAATGTGCCGCCCAGAGGAATCACAAGAGCTCGAGCAATTGCTGCAAGGCGCAGGCGCTTCGGTCACACTACATTGGGAAAATCGCGGACATCAGCTAACGAGAGAAGAAGTCGATGCTGCGGCATTATGGTATCGTCGTCAATTTTAATGAAGGTAGGGAATATAGATGGGTTTTTTACAGAAGCTTTTTGGGCAAACCAAACAAAAGGAGATGGAACAAATGGAAAACGTAAAATTAGCAGTTATTTATTATAGTTCAACAGGTACAAACTATCAGATGGCAAAATGGGCAGAGGCTGGAGCGAAAGAAGCTGGAGCCGAAGTGAAAGTATTAAAGGTTGCTGAATTGGCACCAGAAGCAGTTGTGGCATCAAATCCAGCATGGAAAGCACATTTAGACGAAACAAAGGATGTCCCAGAGGTTCAATTAAGTGATTTAGAGTGGGCAGATGCCATCATCTTTAGCATGCCAACACGTTTTGGTAACTTACCGGCTCAAATGAAGCAATTCTTAGACACTACTGGCGGCCTATGGTTCCAAGGGAAATTGGCAAACAAAGCAGTGAGTGCGATGACCTCTGCACAAAACCCAAATGGCGGGCAGGAACAGACCATTCTTAGCCTATACACAACGATGTTCCACTGGGGAGCGATTATTGCCGCTCCTGGATACACAGATGACTCGTTATACGGTGCAGGGGGCAACCCTTACGGCGTGAGTGTCACTGTTGACCAAAACGGAAAGATCCAAGAGGATGCCGAAGCTGCTGCAAAACATCAAGCAAAACGTACAATCAATGTAGCAGAATGGATCAAAAAGGGTCAAAACGCTTAATCGATGAATACAAAAAGAATGCAGCCTAGGCGCTGCATTCTTTTTTATTTAATAAGGATCTGATGGTGTGCTGTTGTTAATCGCTTCGTCTACAGCTTGTGCGGCGCCTGTAGACCCTATAGGTCCGCTTGGCTGTTCTTGTTTGAAGGCTTTTAAGCCATCAGCGACACGCTTTCCGTAATCAGGGTCTGCCTTTGTAAAGTTTTCGATCATTTGCTCTTGTATGTCCTTTTGACAGGTCGCAAGGGTGTTGACTAAGTTCTTAATCAATTCCTCACGTTCCCAATCATTGAAGCGGCGATATGTTTCTCCGGCTTGTCCGAAGTTGTTCGGGCGGTCAATGGTTTCCCGTTTGACGTCACCCTCTACAAAAGGCGTATGATCCTTTCCATCCTGCTTGGCTTCTTTTAATCCGCCGAGGATCGATGGTTCATAATTCACATGAGGATTTTGCCCTTTGCCTTGATCGACCTGGTATTCCATTTGCCCATCTCTTTGATTCGTGGCGACATGCTTTTTCGGTGCATTGATCGGCAGCTGTAAATAGTTCGGTCCCACACGATATCGCTGCGTATCAGAGTAAGAGAAGGTGCGCCCTTGAAGCAATTTATCATCTGAGAAATCCAAACCGTCTACGAGAACGCCAGTCCCAAAAGCGACCTGCTCAACTTCTGCGAAATAATTTTCTGGATTTTTGTTTAACACCATTCGTCCGATCGGTTTCCATGGATAGTCATCCTTGTACCAAAGCTTTGTTGGATCAAGCGGATCAAAATCGAGGTGAGGGTGGGCATCATCTTCCATGATCTGCGCATAGACCTCCCATTCAGGATGATCTCCTTGCTCAATAGCTTCATATAAATCCTGTGTGGCATGATTAAAGTTTTCACCTTGTATCGCTTGAGCCTGTTCTTGTGTCAGGTTGCGAATGCCTTGCTTCGGTTCAAAGTGATATTTGACCAGCACTGCTTTTCCTTCATGGTTCACCCATTTGTACGCATGGACACCTGAGCCTTGCATGTGGCGATAGGTTGCTGGGATACCCCATGGTGAAAAGAGAAATGTCACCATATGTGTCGCTTCTGGAGATTGCGAGACGAAGTCAAAAATACGCTCGCCGTCCTGTCGATTGGTGACAGGATCAGGCTTAAAGGCATGAACCAAATCTGGAAACTTCAAAGCATCTCGGATAAAGAAAATTTTCAGGTTGTTTCCAACGAGGTCCCAGTTGCCTTCTTCTGTATAAAATTTAATCGCAAACCCTCTCGGATCGCGCAATGTTTCTGGCGAATGACCGCCGTGAATGACAGCAGAAAAACGAACGAAAACAGGAGTCTTTTTTCCTTTTTCCTGAAATAACTTCGCCCTTGTATAAGTGGAAATGGGCTCGTCACCGAATGTGCCATAGGCTTCAAAATAACCGTGAGCTCCTGCACCGCGCGCATGGACGACACGTTCAGGAATACGTTCGCGATCAAAATGACTGATTTTTTCTAGGAAATCGTAATTTTCAAGCGTAGTTGGGCCTCTATTTCCAACGGTTCTCATATTTTGATTGTCTGTTACGGGGTGACCTTGCCGATTTGTTAAAGTGTCTTCTGACTCTGAAGATGGCTTAGGGTGTTGATCTTCTTTCAATTCGAATCCCTCCTTCAATATCTCCCTAACAATATGGTCATCTTTCTCCCTATTTCATACAAGGATTGATATAATGATTGAAAACTTTCACGAGGAGCGAACCTGATGATTCGATTACACTGCCTTCATGCCCATCCGTCTAATCAGTCCTATATAGAAGACGTGTTTGGTGATACAGATATTGAGTTGCATCACACGGTCGATTCATCATTTATAGAACGTGCCACAAAAGATCCCGATTTTAATCCTCACAAGCAGCAAACCTATGCCATCAACAAATTGATGAAAGAAGATGAAGCCGACATCATTCTGCTCACGTGCACACAATATATTGCCGCTTTGGGTGATCAGCAGCATCTCTTTAAGCAACCGATTGTTCCGATTGATGAACCGTTATTTGAACTGATTTGTCAGAAAAAAGGGCCTCTTCAACTTGTGTTTTCAAACCCGAATACAGTGGAAGGGACAATGAAGCGGCTTGAGTCATATGCAAAAGAGTACGGCAAACAGATTGATGCAGAGGTTATGGTGATGGAGGATGTCTTTCACCTTTGCCTAAATGGTGATATGCAGGATTATGAGGAGCTAATCAAAAAGCAGCTCAGAAGATGTATGAAAAAAAGTGGAGACATTTGCGTGATGCAACTATCAATGGTTCATGCGGCACAGCAGATGAAAGAGGAGACAGGCGTTCCGATCATTCATCCGCTTTCTCCACTTAAACAGTTTGTCCATCAAACAATATCCGCTTTGAAAGAGTGAACCTGTCTGGTTCGCTCTTTTTGTATAGAAACGGAAATGGAATGACATGTTAAAAAATAATCGAGCGCAAACTATTTTCAAAAGGTGCGCGTCTATCCATTGTAAGAAATAACCGATGCGCATTTAAGATAAAGGAGCTCTTTGTAAAATGAAGAAACGAAAAATTGAGGATCAATTTGCTGATTACGTAATGGAGCATAAACACAGTTTTTATCGATTATCCTATAGTTATGTCAAAAACCCAGAAGATGCGATGGATGTCGTTCAAGAGGCGATTCATAAAGCACTCAAATCTGTTCACCGATTAGAGGATGCGACCAAGATGCATAGCTGGTTTTATAAAATCGTGGTGAACGCAGCCCTAGACTTTTTACGAAAGAAGAAGCGGGTGCAAGTGACAGACGATGATACGCTTGAATTCTTATCACAGGGTGAATCAGATGTATATGAGGATCAAGATGTCAGAAGAGCCATAGAGGATTTGCCCGAAATCTACCGGGGCATCATTATCTTGAGATTCTTTGAAGATTTAAAACTAGAGGACATCGCCCACATTCTCGATGAAAATGAAAACACCATTAAAACAAGATTATATAAGGCGTTGCGGCTTTTAAAAGTAGAATTATCGCAGGAGGAAATATAAATGGATAAGTATTTAGAACAGTTAAAAGAGGAATATTTAGAAATCCCCATTCCACCGGAATATGATGCTATGGTTGAACGGACATTAAAACGAAAAAACAAAAAACCTCATTTTCAGCAATGGACGATCGGACTTGTTGCTGCGGCTGCTCTATTTGTCACGACTGTGAATGTCAGTCCACAGGCGGCAAGAGCTATTTCGGAGATACCTGTCATTGGCGAGCTGGTGAAAGTCGTGACATTCACAGAATTTAAAAAGAGCGATCAAGGAACGAATATTGACCTTAAAACACCACACGTTTCAGGGCTTGGGGACGGAAAATTAGAAGACAGCCTGAATCAAAAATATTTAGCTGAAAACAAAAAGCTGTATCAAGATTTTGAAAAGGAAACAAAGGGATATAAAAATGGTCATTTAAGTGTTGAGAGCGGATATGAAGTGAGAACAAACAATGACCAAATTCTCTCACTAGGTCGATACAAGGTGACCACTCAGGCGTCTGCGGCAGAGGAAATGACGTATGATACGGTGGATAAGAAAAATCATGTACTCATTACATTACCAAGCCTGTTTAAAGATGACCGTTATATTGATGTGATTAGTGAAAATATTAAAGAGCAAATGAAGAAACAGATGAAAGAGGATTCAAATAAGATTTACTGGATTACCAAGCAAGATACGGTTGATCCGTTTAAGAAGATTCAGCCAGATCAAAGCTTCTATATCAATTCAAAAGGCAAACTGGTGATTTCCTTTAATGAATATGATGTGGCGCCTGGTTACATGGGTGTAGTTGAATTCACGATTCCAACAAGTGTGTTAAAGGATATTCTTGTCAGCGATATGTACATTCATTAAAAGAAGAAAAAAGACTGCTGAACATGTCAGCAGTCTTGTTGTGTTTATGAAGAAAGTGCGTCTGTCAGTGCAGGTACGACTTGTTTCTTTCTTGATACAACACCTTTTAGTAAAGCGGTGTTGTTTTCAAGTGTGACGTTAAATGCTTTTTCTACTTTTGCAGCTTCGGCACCGAGTGCAAGTGCAAGAGAGTCATTTTCTAGGATGTCTGTGATCACTAGAACGAATAGATCAAGACCTTTCGCTGCGATGACTTCATTGATTTTCGCTTCAATATCAGCCTGTCTTGCTGTAACTTCTGCGATATCTACTGTATTGACTTGCGCAATTTCCACTTTGCTATTGCCTAGTGCGAATTCTTTTGCATCAATTGTAATTAGTTCTTGAACCGTTTTTTGGCTTAGGTCAGCGCCAGCTTTTAGCATGTCTAGGCCGTAAACTTCTGGATCTACTCCTGCAATTTCAGCTAGCTCATGCGCAGCATCAATGTCTTGTTGTGTGCATGTTGGTGATTTGAATAGCAAGGAATCAGAAATGATTGCAGATAAAAGCAAACCAGCGATTTCTTTTTCAATCTTCACTTGGTTCTCTTTGTACATTTTGTTTAAGATTGTTGCTGTACAGCCAACAGGCTCAGCGCGATAGTATAGAGGTTCACTTGTTTCAAAGTTGGCAATACGGTGATGGTCAATGACCTCAGTCACTTGTACTTGATCAATATCGCTTACACTTTGTTGGAATTCGTTATGATCGACAAGAATGACTTGCTTTGTTTCGTTTGCAGCCGTTTCAATGAAACGAGGTGCTTCTTGTTTAAAGAAATCTAATGCGAATTGTGTTTCTCCATTGATTTCTCCAAGTCTGACCGCTTCTGCTTCGACGCCGATTTTGTTTTTTAGATCAGCGTAAGCGATAGCAGAGCAAATCGTGTCTGTGTCAGGGTTTTTGTGTCCGAATACGAGTGTTTTTCCCATGTGAATTCTCCTTCTTACATTTATTGATGATGTTTCTATTCTAACAGCTTTTGACCTTGAATTCAGGGTTTATAGCTAAGAATAATCTAAAAAATTGTAACATGCTGTTTGAAAAGTTGCATGTACGAATCAATATCAGTGTTCCACGTGAAACGCTCCTAAGATAGCCTGCATTTTACTTGCGATTTACCGCTATGGTAAAATAAAGGTTGGGGTAAGACATGGTGTAGCTTACATCGTACGTATACATAGAAGGATACATTGAGCAAGATATAGTAAAAGGATTGGATAGAGGTGAAGGTGTGAAACAAACTAAAGCGTTAGTAGAGGGCGCTATCATGATCAGTATTTTTTCTGTCATGACGCTGTTTTATTTGTATGTGCCGCTATTATCCATTATTTTCTTTCTAGCTGCTCCGATTCCGATCATCCTCTATACAATCAGGCACGGCTTGAAAAAAGGAATTGCTGCTGGCGCTATTGGGATAGTGATCAGCTTTTTAATTGGATCTATTAATGGACTCATGACGGCGCCAATTCTGATTGCTGTCGGATTAGGCATGGGTGTTTTCTATAGCAGAAGACAGCCTGGAAATGCCATCATTGCAGGTGCGCTGATCTATCTATTCAGTTTCCTTATCTCCTTTGTTGTCAGTGTTCAGCTTTTTCAAGTCGATATTATGAGTGTCGCGAAAGAGTCGATTGAGCAAATGATTCCAATGTTAGAGAGTTCCTTAAAGCAATCCGGCGCTTCTGAGCAGGACATTGCGAAGCAGCTGAAGCAGTTCAGAGAGATGAAGGATGCCGCATTGAGTGCTTTGCCTGTCGCGCTGTTGATGTTAGTTACGCTGACGGCGTTCGTGAACCACTGGTTTGTGAAGCCTCTGATCAAACGGTTTGTCAAAGACATGCCGGTTTTGAAGAAATTTAAGGATATGCGGCTGCCAAAAAGCATGGTATGGTATTATTTACTCACACTGCTTTTGATGCTGATTCAGACAGAAAAAGGCAGCTTTTTATCGCTCGTTCAAACGAGTGCGTTTCAAATTTTATTTATACTGGTGCTTATTCAGGGATTTTCTTTTATCTTCTATTATTGCCATGAAAAAAGCATCTCAAAAGCGGTGCCCGTTTTCGCTATCGTGTTAGGGGTTCTCTATCCGCCAATCGGTGTGATTGTGCGTATTATAGGGATTGCTGACATAGGCTTTGATTTAAGAGAAAAAGTAAAAAACAAATAATTCACTCTGAATGTTGAGGAGTTGATATCAGTGCCAAGCTTCTATAGAAAACCTGTCATCAAGTATCCGATCATCGCTTTGATTGTCCTTGCGGTGGTCACAGTCCTCCTCAACCTTTATTATAATTGGATCATAGGAGCGGTTGGTCTTTTAGTCCTTGCAGGTGTGCTCTACTTCTTAAAGTGGGCAGATACGCAAGTGCAAAAAGAGATTGATTCATATATTTCAACATTATCCTATCGAGTCAAAAAGGTTGGAGAAGAAGCATTAATGGAAATGCCAATTGGTATTATGCTGTTTAATGACCAGTATTATATCGAATGGACAAATCCATTTCTCGCTTCGTGTTTTCATGAAAGCACGCTTGTCGGCAGATCCTTGTATGATACATTCGAGTCCGTTGTGCCTCTTATTAAACAAGAGGTCGAGACAGAAAATGTGACGCTGAATGACCGGAAATTCAAAGTCATTATTAAACGGTCAGAGCGCCTTTTATATTTCTTTGATGTCACAGAACAGGTACAGATTGAAAGACAGTACGAAAATGAACGAACGGTGTTATCTTATATCTTTTTAGACAATTACGATGATGTCACGCAGGGCCTTGACGATCAGGTGCGCAGCACCATTAATAGTGAAGTGACGTCTCTGTTAAACAATTGGGCACAGGAATATGGCATTTTCCTGAAGCGAATTTCGTCCGAACGATTTATGGCGGTTCTAAATGAAAGCATTTTAGCAGAGCTGGAAGCGTCGAAATTCTCTATTCTAGACGAGGTCCGTGAGAAAACAGGAGCGCATAGTGCGACGCTTACCCTGAGTATCGGGATCGGTGCATCCGTACCTTCTTTAAAAGAGCTTGGGGCACTTGCGCAGTCGAGTCTTGATCTTGCCCTCGGACGAGGCGGCGATCAGGTAGCCATTAAGCAGCCGAATGGAAAAGTGAAATTCTACGGCGGGAAAACGAATCCAATGGAGAAACGGACACGTGTACGCGCACGAGTCATTTCTCATGCTTTAAAAGAAATTGTTTCTGAAAGCGGAAATGTCATGATCATGGGGCATAAGTTCCCAGACATGGACTCAATCGGTGCATCCATTGGGATTTTAAAGGTCGCCCAGGCTAATGGGAAAGAAGGCTATATTGTCATTGATGCCAACCAGATTGGGGACAGTGTTCAACGTTTGATTAGTGAAATTAAGAATTATGAAGATCTTTGGTCACGTTTTATCACGCCAGAGGAAGCCATGGAGCTTGCAAAGGATGACACGCTGCTTGTGGTCGTGGATACACATAAACCGTCTCTCGTCATGGAAGAACGACTACTCAATAAAATTGAAAATGTCGTGGTCATTGACCATCATAGACGCGGCGAGGAGTTTATCCGTGACCCATTACTTGTCTATATGGAGCCGTATGCTTCATCCACAGCAGAGCTTGTGACAGAGCTTTTAGAGTATCAGCCGAAGAAATTGCGCATTAACATGATTGAAGCTACTGCGCTTCTCGCAGGGATCATTGTTGATACGAAGAGTTTCTCGCTGAGAACGGGATCAAGAACGTTTGATGCAGCATCCTATCTTCGTGCAAAGGGGGCAGATCCTGTCCTTGTGCAAAAATTCCTAAAAGAGACCGTCGATCATTACATCAAACGGGCAAAGCTCATTCAGCATACAGATCTGTATCAAAATCAGGTGGCGATTGCTTCATTACCGTCAGACAGCTCGGAGTATTATGATCAAATCACGATTGCCCAGACGGCAGATTCCCTGTTGTCAATGAGTGAGGTAGAAGCGTCATTTGCTGTCGCTAGACGAGATGACAACACGGTGTGCATTAGTGCGAGATCATTAGGAGATATCAACGTCCAAATTATCATGGAAGCGTTAGATGGCGGCGGTCATTTAACTAACGCTGCAACCCAAATGTATGGTATAACCATTGAAGAAGCGGTAGAGCAGTTAAAAGCTGCCATTGATGAATATTTCGAAGGAGGGGTTCAAAGATGAAAGTCATCTTTCTAAAAGACGTAAAAGGCAAAGGGAAAAAAGGCGAAGTCAAGAATGTAGCTGACGGATACGCTCACAACTTTCTCATCAAACAAGGGTTAGCAGTTGAAGCAAACCCAACGAACCTAAGCGCATTGGAAGGGCAGAAGAACAAAGAGAAAAAGAATGCCATCCAAGAGCTTGAACAAGCGAAACAACTAAAAGAAACACTTGAGGCGCTAACAGTAGAACTAACAGCAAAATCAGGTGAAGGCGGCCGTCTGTTTGGATCAATTACAAGCAAACAAATCGCTGATAAATTGCAAAAAGATCATCAAATCAAAGTCGATAAGCGCAAAATCGAGCTGAATGACGCCATCCGTGCATTAGGATACACAAATGTACCGGTGAAGCTTCATCCAGAGGTACAAGCAACGTTAAAGGTTCATGTGACAGAACAAGCATAAACCGAAAAGAACCCGTCTCATGAGGAGGCGGGTTCTTTTTTTTATGATGGATCTGAAATATAGACGCTTCGTCCGGCTCGCATACCGGATATAAACATGAAAAATAGGATGATGATAAAGATGATAATGGATGGCGTCCATGTATGTGTGAGATCAAAAAGGATACCGACCATGAAAGGACCAACGGCGGCTAATAAATAACCGAGAGACTGCGCCATTCCGGAAAGGGCAGCGGCTTGCTCCATATTGGTCGTCCGTAATCCGATAAAAGTGAGCGCCAGACTGATGCTGGCACCTTGTCCAATGCCGATCAATAAAACAGAGATCACAAGAATAGGCGTCGATCCTCCGAGAAGAAGCCCGATCATGCCAAGTAAATACACAAGGACAAGGCTCAAGACAAGCGGTCTTTGTGTTTTTAATTTTTCTGCAAAAACAGGCGTTAAAAAGGTGGATGGCAGCCCAGCAAACTGCATAATGGACAGCATCCAGCCGGCTGTCGACAGGTTCATTCCATGTGATGTTAAAATATCAGGAAACCAGGCGATGCTGCTATAGAAAAGGAATGACTGCAAGCCCATAAAAAAGGTCACCTGCCATGCGACACGTGAACGCCATATCGGCTGCTCTGTGAGCGAAATGCTTTTGACGGATGCTGTGTTCTGATGAAGAAGCTGCGGCGCCCAGACCATCATCGCGAGAAGTGCAAGGCCAGCCCATACGAGGAATGATGTATTCCAGCCGCCAGGCATCGTATGACTGAGCGGAACACTGACACCTGAAGCAAGTGCCGCAAAGACGGACATCGAGGTCGTATATACACTTGTCATCAAACCTGCATGTGCAGGAAATTTATGCTTCACAAGCCCCGGTAAGAGCACATTACATATCGCAATTCCGACACCGACAAGCGCGGTTCCCATCATTAAGAAGGTGATCGTGCCAAACGAACGAATCACAATCCCAAATAGAAGGACAGCAAGCCCAAGCCAAAGGGTTCGTTCATTGCCAAGACGTTTTCCGATTTTAGGTGCAATTGGAGAAAGTAATGCGAATGAGAGCAGTGGTAATGTCGTGAGAAAACCTGCAAGTCCATTTGAAAGCTGTAAATCGGAACGAATGGCGCCGATGAGAGGGCCGACGGACGTAATGGCAGGCCGCAGGTTAAATGCAATAAGTAAAATCCCAGCAATCAGCAGGATGGTTTGTCCTTTACTGCGAGATTGTAATGTTGATTGTTCTAGTTGTTTTTCCATGAATGTAAACTCCTTTATTTCTTTAAGAAGAACGATCTTTCTTCTGTTCAAGCTCTGCTAGTTTAGCGATTAAGATATGCTGCGGCATATGCATGATTTGTTCAATGGGTACATTGAGTGATGCTGCAAGTTTTTGTGCTGTGTCGGCTGAGATTTGTAAAGGTCTCATGTGCAAATCCCTCCTCTTTCAATCTATACGTTCCAATATATCATATCGGCTTTGTGCCATGCTGATAAAAAATTAGAGTTCTCTTTTATAAAACCACTTTAGGGCTGATAAAAAATTTTTTTGAAATTGTTTCAGATGATGGCCCTTCCCTTGTTCGATGTGATAGTGCAGCTGCCATTCCTGCATCCCTTTCTGTAATAAAAGGTCATGTAGTTGTTTATTGAATAAAGGCATGTGCTGTTGAGCAGATGTTTTGCCTTTACCTTCTTCACTGCCCACAGATAAATAAATAAGGTGATCCACATACTGAATGCTTTGTTGTTTAGCAAACGGTAGAAAATCTTGATACCAAAATGACCCGGAGAGAGATGCGATGTTTTTAAAAAGAGCAGGGTGCATCAATAAAGTATAAATTGCAAATAGCCCACCTAATGAAGCACCTACGTGGCTATGTTCATGACAGGTCTCTTGAACTGGATATTCTTTTTTGATATATGGGAGCAAGTCATTCTCTAAAAACGACACATATGTCTGTGCCTCGCCTTTAAAGTCAGGAAACCCAGAGCGCAGTGATGATGCCTTCCATGGTGTATACTCATCAAGTCGATTGAAAGGGTGTATGCCGACAATGATGATTGGCGAGATGGTTTTGGCTTCGATCAGTCTTTCGATCTCTAGCAGGTGTGTTCTAAACAAAGAAGAGCCATCTTGTACAAAGACAGCTGGAACATTAATAGAGGTGTCCTGTGGAACGTAAATATCAAGCTGACGACCGTTAAACTCGTCATATAGAAACGTTCCGTTCATATGTATTCACTCCTCAAAATTCTCAACTACGCTGAAAAGAAGACAAAGGGCTAAACATTAGCCCTTTGTCTTCTTTTTAGTTGTTTTTCTCTAACCATTTGACAGCCTTATCAAGGAAGGTTGTTTTGCTTAGTGCAGTTCCTCCTTGAAGCATAGGATCAACGACATTTTCATTGATGTGCCCATTTTTCACAGCTTTTAGGCTTGTCCAAATTTTATTTTCCTCTAAGTCCTTTAATGCGTTAGGATTCGATGAGTTTTCCTCTTTAGAGAACTGAACAAAAATATAGTCAGGATTGAGTTCGCCCAGGCGCTCCAATGAAATCATTGCTTGTGCTTTGGCTTTTTTAATATCACTTGGTGCTGTAAATCCTAAGTCCCCATATAAGGTAGAGTTGAAGTATACGTCTTCAGGATACACGTACAGGTCGCCTTGTCTAATGCGTAAAATGACAGCTGTTTTGTTGTTGCTTTTGTCTTTCAGGGTTTCTTTCGCTTGTTTAAGGTCTTTCTGATAATCAGAAATGATGTTTTTCGCTTCTTCACTTTTGCCAGTAAGTGTACCGAGCAATAAAAGATTGCTTTCCCAGTCAGAAGAGACGTGGGATACTGGGATCGTCGTTTGGACTTTATCCAATTTTTTTATTGTTGCAGGTGGGAATTTTGTTGATCCTAGTATTACGTCTGGTTTTAGTTTTAAGATTTTTTCTAGATTCGGTTCTGTTTTTTCACCGATGCCTTCTGTTTTCGCTGTGATGTCTTTAAATAATTCAGGGAATGTGCCGCCTACAGTAGAAGCACCAATAGGTTGAATATCAAGTAATTTTGCATCTTCCATTGATTCTAGGCTTCCAGCAATGACGATTCGTTTCACTGGTGTTTTGAGGTTGTATGATTGATCTAAGTAATTGATGTTTGTTTCTGCTATTTCAGCTGACTTGCTTTTGGTTGTGTTTGAAGCAGGTTTATTTTCTTCAGCACCACAGGCAGCAGTGGTGATCGTCATGATACAAAGGATAAGCAATGCTAACCATTTTTTCATTTGTTTTCTCCTTTAACTGATAATTGTTCTCAATTAATGATTGTATTAGGCTTTTGTCCTTTTATCCATAGATAATTCTCTGTCGAATGATGGACTTTTTACGGAAAAAAAGATAAAAGGTCCTGAATGACTCGTTGATGACTGGCTGCTGTGTATTCACGCCAAGGGTCAGATGCTAGTGGATAGACTGCTTGTTGAGTCACAGCCTTCAGATTTTGCCAATCTTCCTGTTGCTTTAACTTTTGATAAAAAGCAATGGTTTTTGGCTCCTTATGCAAGAAGAGGAAGATGGCGTCTGGATCTAGCTGTTGTATGGAGCGAATGGTGATTTCTTTTTCTATTAGCTGTCCATCATTCTGAAAAGCTGGCAGAAGACCAATATCATGAAAAATCACTTCTGACATGGTGCGATTGACAGACAAGTAGAGTTGATCTTGAAAGATACGAAGAGGCAGGACGGTTTTTGGTGAATGATCAAAAAGGCATGTCTTTTTCGCCTGAATGACGAGCTCCTCATAATGAATCAACCATTCTTCTGCTTCCTTCGCTTCGTTTAGGAACATAGCTGTTTGTCTGAATTGAGTGCGCCAATCCAAATGGGTGAATGGAACAAAGTGAACAGGACAGATGGTTTTCAACACTTGTTTTTCTTCCTCTGTCACATGATCATTGGCAATGATCAGCTCAGGTTTTGTTTCCTTTAATTGCTGTAAATTGGCTTCAGCGTGCTCATTGATCCGATGTGCACTCAGGTGAATCGGGATTTCTTCTGCATGATGCTCAAAATCATGTGCTGTCCATTTAGGGTGAAGAGGGGCAGCATACGGGATGATATGAATGGGTGTGAGCTGACCAAGTATGGAATGGCCATAGGCTGCAATTTTCCGCTGACGGCTTTTCATATAAGTAGAAGGGGTCATGCCCGTTTTTTTCTTAAAGATGCGGCTAAAGTAATAGGGATCTTGATAGCCGATTTCCAGTGCAATGTCTTTGAGCTTTGCGTTGCCTTTTGCCATTAATTGTTTGGCTCTAGCCATCCTTTTCTTGGTGATATAATCAGTGACACTCACATTAAAATGCTTTTTAAATAGCTCACTGTAATGATTGGCGCTGATGCCAGCCATTTGAGATAGACTTGTAAGGCTGAGAGGCTCTTCGGAATGTTGATCGATATATTGTTTTGTTTTGAAAAGGGCATGTGCTGTGTCACAAATATCTTCTTTATGCAGTGTGAAAAGCTGCATAATAAGCTGTTGAAAAAGAGTTTGGCTTCTAAAAAAGCTAATGGCTTCAGGTCTTTTCCATTCCTCTGTCATTTCTGGAAGTGAAGAATGAATTTGTTCAATCGGGCTAATATCGATAAATTGCCATACATTCAGTAAAGAACGGGCATGTTCAGTTGATACTTCCCGTATGATTTGATCTTGCAGCATGTAGAGCTGAAAGCGAAACAGATAAAGCTCTTGTTTTTGATAAGGCTCTGTTTTCAACATAAATGTTTCTCCAGGAAGGATCGTATAGAGTGTCAGATGTTTCAACCGCCATTTTTGATCGTTCAATGTGAGTAAACCTCTGCCGCTTATGCTGAAGAGGAAGCAGAATGTATCTGATAGCTGCTGCTCCGTATGCGGAAGCTCTGCATTATTTATTTTTTCAGTATATGTTAATCGATAGATGAATTGTTCTGCATTTGCCATTGTACGTAATTGATTGCTGTTTCCCATAAAATCACCTGATCTCTTATTTGTTGATAAACATTCTCAATTAAATTGTAGCAGAAAGAGCTGGGAGATGGTGATGTTTATTCTGTCAAAAAAGCACCCTGAGTGTGATCAGGGCGCGGTGATTTAGTCCGTTTTTCCATGGGCTAGCGCAGGTTCTTTTGTTAAGCTTAATGGCCGTAAGTCCTGCCAGTGTGTCTGGATATAATCGATGCAGGCATTTCTAGTGTCTTCACCAAAGACCTTTTTCCACCCATCTGGCACTGGTGCAAATGATGGCCAAAGTGAATGCTGTCCTTGTTCATTGACAAGCACAAGAAATACACCGTCTTCACGATCAAAGGGATTTGTCATTTGTCATCTCTCCTTTATTCTTAGTGCTTTTGTTTGACCCGATGCAGTGCGTTGTCTAAGATGACACCAATTTCTGCTAGGGGTTTAGGCTGGCACATGTCTTTGTGCCGGCAATGAATGTCGTGCTGTTCAATTGTTCCATTGATATAAGGTGCCCATTCTTCGGGATCAATTGGTGTAAACCAATCTGGGATAATAGTAGATCTAAAGAATAATATGTCCCCATGATAAGTTTTTGGCTGATATTCTCCGAGCAATCGAACTGAATTGACATAGGTTTCCTTTAGATTTCTAATAGCATCTTCACTTAAGCTTGCTAGTGCACTGCCATCTTTTTTCAAGATGTCGACGGCACTTTTCATTGTGAGTGGTTCACCTGTTAAGGTATCTGGATCATAACCGCCGAGCGCAAGAAGAGCGATTAATGCTTCTTCTTCATCAGGTGCTTCTTTAATCGGCAAGAAATGGTTCGGATAGGCATCCAGCATCGCAACGAGTGCGATTTCTTCACCTTGCTGCTGGAGCTGTGTAGCCATTGCTTGTACAACGTTTCCGCCTAGTGACCAGCCAAGAAGATGATAAGGGCCTTTTGGCTGAATCGTTTGGATGTGCTTGATATAATCCGCAGCCATATCATCTAGTGTGTGCGGGTAGTCATCTTTTCTTGCGATTCCTCGTGCCTGTAATCCATAAATAGGGATGTCTTTCTCTAATGTATTCAAGAGACCTGCATAGCACCAGCTAAGACCACCTGCTGGGTGAACACAGAAGAGAGGATATCTTTCTCCATTTGTTCGCAGAGGCAGCAAGATTTCTAGTGCGTTTTCATCGCTTCCTGTTTCTAGTTTCTCTGCCAAACTTGCCACATTTGGTGCTTCAAACAATGTTCCGATACTAAGTTTGACACCAAGTGCATCACGAATGCGGCTGATTAAACGAACCGCAAGTAAGGAATGCCCGCCAATGTCAAAAAAGCGATCATCAATGCTGATTTTTGGCAAATCAAGCACCTCTTCAAAGAGATGACATAGGATTTCCTCTTTCGGGTTTCTTGGGCCGCGGCCATCCGCTTGCTGTATATGCAATTGAGGTGCCGGCAGTGATTTTTGATCCAGCTTCCCGTTTGCTGTAAGTGGCATGTTATCAATCTGTACATATGCTGCAGGCACCATGTAATCAGGAAGACTGGCTGCGGCAAAATGACGAAGGGTCTCTGTATCGAAATGCTCTTCTTCAGTTGTGACGATATATGCGACTAAGCGCTTGTCACCAGGCTGATCCTCTCGCATAATCACGGCAACTTGTGCAACTGCATCGTGGCGTGCCAGAATGGCTTCGATTTCTCCAAGTTCAATGCGGAATCCGCGTATTTTAATCTGATGATCAGCTCTGCCAATGTAATCAAGTGCCCAATCTTCTGTCCAGCGTGCGAGATCGCCAGTTCGATACATCCTTGTGCCAGGTGCTCCATAAGGATTGGCAGGGAATCGATCTGACGTCAGGTCAGGTCTACCTAGATAACCTCTTGCAAGGCCAGCTCCAGCTACATACATTTCACCTGTTGTTCCAGGGGGAACAGGCTGTAGGTATTCATCTAGTACGTACACGTGTAAATCAGGAATTGGTTCGCCTATTAAGCTGCTGGATTTCTTTGCGATCATGTCTCGATTGAGTACATTGTACGTAACGTGTACGGTGGTTTCTGTAATGCCGTACATGTTAATTAGCTTTGGCTTACAGTCTGAGTGACGGCTGTACCAATCTTCTAATCTGCTAAGCTCTAATGCTTCACCGCCAAAGATGACATAGCGGAGTGATAATGCTTGACCAAGTGTTTGTTGTTCCTTGTCTATCTGCATGAGCTGATAGAAGGCAGAAGGCGTTTGATTAAGCACAGTTACACCCTCCTCGACTAAAAGCTGCAGCATCTCTTCAGGAGAGCGAGAGATGGTATGAGGTACAATGACAAGTCGGCCTCCATATAAAAGGGGTCCCCATATTTCCCATACTGAAAAATCAAAGGCATACGAATGGAACATTGTCCAAACATCTTCTACATCAAAATGGAACCAATGTTCAGTAGATGTCAGAAGACGGATGACATTTTGGTGTGGGATGACCACTCCTTTTGGTTTCCCTGTAGAACCGGATGTATAAATAATATAGGCCGGATGCAGAGAAGATAGCGGCTCAATTCTGTCTATATCAGCCGGATTGTGATTTGGCTTAGTCAGCAATTGACCGCTCGTTTCTTTTTCGTCTAACAAAATCAAATCGCAATCAGCAGGGAGATGCACTGCAGCTGCTTTTGTTGTGATACTGCAAACTGGTTTGGCATCTTGTATCATGTATGCCAGCCTGTCTGCTGGATAGTCTGGATCAAGCGGAACATAGGCGGCGCCGGCTTTATGAACGGCTAATAGGCTTACGAGCATATCAATTGATCTAGGCAGGGCAAGTGCAACGAACTGTTCTGGTTCAACGCCTCTTTCTATTAATAAATGAGCAAGACGATTGGCTTTGTTGTTTAACTCTTCATAGGTAAGCTGCCTCTTGCCATCCGTTACTGCCACTCGATCAGGATATTGCTGCGCCGTTTTTTCAAATAAGGCTGGGAGACCAGGTGCTTGATCTAACTGAGCGAATGCCTTTTTGTCAGGGAGAAATGTTTGCCGCTCTTTATCTGATAAAATGTTCACTTGACCAATCGGCAGATGTGGGCGCTCAGCTATCTCTGTTAAAAAGCGCTTCATTCTGGCAGCGATTGCTTGAATGGTACTTTGTTTAAATACATCTGTACTGAATTCAAACAAACCTGTTAATCCTGCTGCTGATCCAGTCTCAGTTCTTTGTTCTGTTAATTCGATGGTCAGATCAAATTTAGCTGACCCTACTGGTTTCACGTAAAGATCTGAGTCAAGTTGTGTCAGCTTCATTTCCGCCTTCGGTGTATTTTGGAAGGCAAGCATGACTTGGAACAATGGATTGCGTGACCTGGATCGGGTTGGATTTAGGATTTCGACTAGCCGTTCAAATGGCAGATCCTGATGCTCATAGGCTGCTAGGTCAACGTCTCGCACTCGCTTCAATAGCTCACTAAAGGTTGGATTATCAGCTGTATTGGTACGTAATACTAGTGTGTTCACAAACAAGCCAACAATGTCGTCAAGTGCATCGTCATTCCGTCCAGCAATTGGACTGCCAATTGGGATATCTGTCCCCGCCCCAAGGCGTGTCAGTAATGCTGCAAGTGATGCTTGAAGCACCATGAACAAGCTCACCTGATGCTGCTTTGCAAGTTCAAGGAGGTTCTGATGTAAAGCGGGTTTAATCGTAAAGTCTATCGTATCACCGTTGAAGCTTCCTTCCTGTGGACGCGGGAAGTCATAGGGAAGTTCCAGTTCTTCTGGAAGGTCATGTAAGGCGCCTTTCCAATAGCTGAGCTGCTTGGCAAATAGACTATCCGCCTCTTCTTCACTGCCCAACAGCTTCTGCTGCCATATAGCATAGTCAGCATATTGAACAGGTTCGGCTGGCAAGGAGATGGATTTTCCTTGTATACGGGCTTCGTAAGCAGCAGCTAAGTCTCGTGTCAATGGTGCAAGTGACCAGCCGTCACCAGCGATGTGATGCAGCAATAGAAGCAGTACGGATCGGTTTGCATCAAGCGTGAATAATTCAGCGCGCAGTGCAGGTTCTTCTTCAATTTTAAAGCTATAGCGAATGGCTTCGTTTAACTGACTCTCAATTTGTTGATCGTTTGAAGCTGTGACATGGAGTTTAGGCTGAACACTTTTCGAATGTAAAATGACCTGTCTTGGCATGCCATTCTTATCCGGAAAAATGGTTCTAAGGGTTTCATGTTTTTCAGTGATATCTGCGAGTGCACCAATTAGAGCTGTTTGATCTAGTGTACCTGTCAGCTGAATGACAAGTGGAATATTGTAAGTTGGACTTGGCCCTTCAAGGCAATGAAGGAACCAGAGCCGTTTTTGGGCAAAGGATAACGGAATCTCTTCTGGCTTGTTTTCTACCTGAAGCGGCGGCCGAATGTCCTTCGCTTTGTCCAAGTGCTGCGCAAGCTCAGCAACCCGAGGTGATTCAAAAATGGTACTCATGCTTATGTCTGCACCGAATGTATCGCGTATACGTCTAAGCAGACGAGCGGCGAGTAAGGAATGTCCGCCTAAGTCAAAGAAACTATCATCTATGCCAATTTGAGATAGGCCAAGGGTTTCTGCAAATAAACTACATAACATGTCTTCTTGTGGTGTTCTAGGTGTACGCTCAGAACTAACTAAAGACATATTTGGTGCTGGTAATGCTTTGCGATCGATTTTGCCATTTGGTGTAAGTGGAAGTTCTGGCAAAACGACAACAGCAGAAGGCACCATGTAATCAGGAAGTAATGCAGCCACAAACTGCCTGAGCTCTGAAGGGTGCAGAGAAGACCCGTCTGTCAGCACAACATACGCACAAAGCAGCTGTTGTCCAGGCTGATTCTCACGAACGATAACAGATGTATGCTTTATGGCTTGATGCTGCATTATCACTGTTTCAATTTCACCTAGTTCAATACGGAAGCCGCGGATTTTAATTTGATGATCGGCACGGCTGATATAATCAATTGAACCGTCTTCACGCCATCTGGCTAAATCACCAGTACGATACATTCTCGTGCCGCTTGTGCCGAATGGATCAGCGACAAAACGTTCAGCCGTTAAATCATATCGTCCAAGATATCCTCTGGATACTCCTTCACCTGCAATGTAAAGTTCACCGATTGATCCTGCTGGAATTGGGTTTAGTCCTTCATCTAAAATGTAAACGCTCGTATTCCAAATGGGTTTACCAATTGCCGGCCCGCTATTCTCTTGATGTGCTGTGACATTTTCCATCGTAGACCAGATCGTCGTTTCTGTAGGTCCGTACAAATTGGTAATGTCGCATTGAAGAGATTGCAATTTGTGCAAAAGGGAGGCAGGAAGTGCTTCTCCTCCAACAAGAACACGCATACCTGTTATCACGTCAGGGTATTCATCTGCCAACGCATGCCACAACGTTGGTGTTGCCTGCATGATTGTGACAGGATGAGAACGAATCATGTCTGAAAGCTTTGCTGGCTCTTGTATGGTTTCTTTTTTTGCCAATAAAATAGCAGCTCCATGTAAAAGCGGGAGGAACATTTCTAGCCCGGAAATATCAAAGGCAATGGTCGTTACCGCTAAAAGCTGGTCTCCTTGATCTAATAAAAATGAATCTTGCATGGACAATATAAAGTTGATTACATTTCGCTTTGTGACAACAACACCCTTTGGTTTGCCTGTCGATCCTGATGTGTAGAGGATGTAAGCTGGATGATGCAGGGAGCCTTCGTTCCATGTCGGATCGAGATGCGGACTGCCTGCTATCTCCTGTTGAACAGTTGAATCATCCAGTTGAACGATGTGCGGATGCTCCAAACCGTCTGCTGTCTCTTTGAATGTGAGCAAGCAAGCTGGTTTGGCATCTTCTAGCATATAGGCGACACGATCGTTAGGGTAATCAGGGTCTAGTGGCAGATAGGCGGCTCCTGTCTTGACAACGGCTAATAGACTTACGACCATATCGATGGACCGAGGCAGAGCTATTGCGACAAATTGTTCTGGTCCAATGTCACGCTTTTTCAAATAATGAGCCAATTGATTTGCCCGCTGATTCAACTCTTCGTAGGTTAAAGTGATTCCTTCAAACTGTAATGCTTTTGCTTGTGGCGTTTTGCTCACTTGTTTTTCAAATAGTTCCTGTAAAGATTCCTTTGGTAATTCTCGTTTTGTATCATTCCAGTGCTTGAGAATGTTCTCTTTTTCTTCAGACAAAAGAAGGTTGAATTGACTGATCATCTGATCTTGCTCTAGTCCGGTTATTTCCTCCAGCAATTGAAGAAAACGCTGCTGATGAGCGTCAACTGTTTGCTCTTTGTAAACGGCAGGGTTTGCATCAAAGTCGATTTGAAATCCGTTCCCATCTGCGCGGTCGTATATGTTGATCGATAAATCATCTACCGGGCCTGCTGAAAGATTATGTGCTTGACCAATGCTCTGATCGAATATGAGATCATAATCAAATGGCATGATATTGATTTGCGGGCCGAATAATCGCTGATTTCTTCCGATGAGTTTAAAGTCTCTCCGCATGTCCTCGTGACGATATCTTTGATGAGGGCGAATGGCTTTCAGTTCATCAGATACTTGGCGAACAAGTGCTGAGAGCGTCATTTCTGGTTTGCATGTTAAACGAAGCGGTACTAGGTTCATGACCATTCCGGGTGTTTGCAAGGCGCACGATCCAAGGCGCATCATAACAGGTAATCCTAAAACAATATCATGTGCACCAGTCATACGATGCATATAGAGAGCGGATGCCGCAAGAATCATTTCATGCCACGTACCACCGAAGGCAGGAGCATTTTTTTTCATTTTGCTTACCTTTTCGGCATCGTAGTTAGCCGTTTTTCGGATAAAATGATCCGACGTTCTTGGGGCAAGCTCAGCAAGGCTGACAATTTCAGGCTGATCAGCAAAGCGATTTTTCCAAAACGCTCGATCATCTTCATATCGGTTGGACTGTTGATAAGTGATCTCCTCTTGGACTACGTCATGTAAGGCTCCAAATGTTTGAGGAGGCACAGGTGCCCCTTTCGATAGGGCTGAATAGACCTCAGCAACACGACGTGCAATGAGCGAAAAGGCGAATCCATCAATGGCAATGTGATGAATGCGCTGATACCAGATAAAACGGTCGTCAGCAAGTTGAAAAAGTACTTCACGGAATAATACATCTTTCTCTAAAGAGACTGGCGTTGAAAGATCTGCCTTCATCCATGCTTTAGCCGCATCAAGCGGCTGTTTTTCATTTTGTAAATTGATAGATTGAAATGGAATCTCTTTCTTAGATATCAACCATTGCTTTGGACCGTCAGTATCCTCAACGAAGCGCATATACAAGGAATCTGCTTCTAAGACAGTCTTTCTAATGGCTGCTTCAAAGTGTACGGGATCAATTGGACCTTTAATATCTATATACTCAGCTGTATTGAAAATAGGATTAGATGGATCAAGCTGCTGCGCATACCAAATGCCTGATTGGGCACCGGTTAGTGGGAATGAATCGACTGACTGGATCGACAAGGGTCTATACCTCCTTTACAAGTAATCGATATTTGGGATAGATGGCTGTTTTTCTGGGAAAAGAAGAGCTCGCCAATGAGTGAGCGTTGGATTAGCTGCAAGCTCAACGAAATTGACTGTCGCTCCTTGCTGTCTCCATTTTTCCGCTAGACTCATCATTCGAATAGAATCAAGTCCAAGATAGACGAGATTCTCGTCAAACGGTATTTCATTCGGCTCGATTTGGATATACTCAGCTACTTGGTGAACGATAGCATCAAAGGATAGATCATCACCGTCTGCTTCCTGTCCTGTTAAACGACTAATGATTTGGCTTGTCGTTGTGGTCACCGCACAGCGTTCAGCTGCATAGGTCATTGCCATTTTGTGATGCTTAAGTGAAAAGTCAGCGACGGCATCGGCGACAAAAAAGGTTTCAATATCGAGCATGAATGCTTCTGCGGCTGTCAGCATACAGCCAATATGTGCATATACGCCAGTAATGATCAGTTGATCACGCCCGCCTTCGTGAAGAATATCTAAAAAATTGGATTTTTTGAATGCGCTATAACGCCATTTTGTCAGCATTGTATCTGCTTCAGATGGAGCAAGCTGATCAATGATTTTTGTCAATGCTTCATCATCACCAAGTCCAGGCCCCCAAAAATCTGTTAATAAGGCACGATCCTTCGGGTCTTGGTCACCAGGTTGAGCTGTATAGACGACAGGAATGCCAAGTTCTTTGCATGTATCACGTAATTGTTCAATATGCTGCACTAACTCTGTGATCGGTGATGTATCTTGTTGAAATGCATTTAAAAAATATTGCTGCATGTCATGTATTAGCAGGACAGCACGTTTCGGATCAGGGATCCAGTTCACTTTATTTTCGGGTAAATCTTGTATGCTTGGCATTGGATACGCAGGAATAGTAGGGATTGCCATGGTTTTCACTCCTCTTTTTTTATACGTTGGCAGTATGGATTGAAGCTAATTCTCTTAATGCTTTTTTACTGACTTTGCCTACACCTGTTTGTGGGAACGCATCGATCCATTCAATGCGGTCGGGAATTTTATAGGCAGCGAGCCCGCGTTCTCTTAGAAATGACTTTAAGGCGTGTGGTGCTGGCTTGTTGTTTCCTTTCGCAATAACAAAGGCACATGAGCGTTCGCCAAGAAACGGATCTGGCATGGACACCATGGCGGCATCATGAATGTCAGGATGCGCAAGTAAATGATTTTCAACTTCTTCAGCGGCAACCTTTTCGCCGCCACGATTGATTTGATCCTTGTCTCTGCCTTCTACTACCACATTTCCTTCTTTTGTTAATCGCACGATGTCACCTGTTCTGTAAAAGCCATCGGCTGTAAATGCTTTCTTGTTTTGTTCATCGGCTTTATAGTAGCCGCGAATCGTATAAGGTCCTCTTGTTAAAAGGTGTCCAGCCACTTCATTCGGGACGGGCTTGTCCTCATCATCTACCACTAGTACCTCATCATATTCAGACATCGGGCGTCCTTGTGTGTGAATAATGACATGTTCAGGATCATCCAATCTGGTATAGTTGACCAGACCTTCGGCCATGCCAAAAACTTGCTGTAACTTACACCCAAGGGCAGGCATCACTCGTTTTGCTGCCTCGGCGCTTAATTTAGCACCACCGACTTGTAAGACCTCAAGGCTCGATAAGTTATCTGATCGATGAGGAGCAGCCTCTAGCCAAATCAATGCGATAGGTGGAACGACAGCGGTAATGGTCACCCGTTCTTTTTCAATGAGTGGAAAGACGACATCAGGGCTTGATCCAGTTGCAAGAACGACTCTTCCACCAGCGTATAACGTCCCAAGGACTCCAGGTGAGCTTAATGGATAATTGTGTGCTACTGGAAGTGTAGCTAGATACACACTATCTTTTGTAAGCTCGCACACCTCATTGCTTTTCCAAAGACTATACATATAGTCATCATGTGTACGAGGTATGAGCTTAGAAAGGCCTGTGCTGCCTCCTGATAACTGAAGAAATGCAATATCGCTTGCCTCTACATGAATTTGAGGATCAAGTACTGGGTCCTTGCGCAGATCATCCAAGTCAAGGAATTCCTCAGCCTTCCCTGCAACAATGACATGAGGTAATGAGGGAAGCTTTTCTTTCACTTGACGTGCGAGTGATCGATAATCAAAGCCATCATGGATATCTGGTATGACATATGCGTCTGCTTCGGCAAACTCAATAAAATAAGTGATTTCGCTGCTTCTATGAGATGGCAGTGAGAAGACGGGTAAAGCACCGATTCGAAATAAAGCGAAAATGACTTCAAAAAAAGCAGGAATGTTAGGAAGCTGCACGACAACTCGACTGCCCTTTTGAATTCCAAGCTGATGGAAACCGGCGGCAAGACTGCTGACGCGCTCATCAAGTTCTTGGTAGCTCATGTGCGTATCAGCGTATGTAATCGCAGTTTTATTCCTTAACGATACGGCGCGTTCACGAAGCATACCGCCAAAGGTTTCTCCACGCCAACAGCCGTTTTCACGGTAGCGTTTTGCAAATTCTTCTGGCCATGTAGGTGGTTGAACAAACATGTTTTTGTCATCTCCTATGTATTTTTATAGCTGATGGATGCCCATCGCACGAAGCATCGTGTTAAATTTTGCAGATGTTTCGGCTAGCTCTTCTTCTGCCTTAGATCCTTTGACCACTCCTGCACCAGCAAAGAGGCGAAGGGATTGACCCTCAGCTTCTGCACAACGAATGGTGACAATCCAATCACCATCACCATTTGCATCTGCCCAGCCGATCATTCCTGTGAAAAATCCTCGATCGAAGGGTTCAATTGCTTGGATTGCTTCACGTGCATCTGCTGTAGGTGTTCCGCATACTGCGGGTGTTGGATGAAGGCTCAGCGCTAAATCAATTGAGGATACACTGGAATCTGCTAATTCACCTTTTACGACAGTAGATAAATGCCACATCGTTTCTGTTTGTATGACGGATGGTGATGCGGGCACATCTAACTTACGACAGTAAGGAGCAAGCGCTTTAGTGACAGCGTCGACAACCACTGCATGCTCGTGTAAATCCTTCGCTGAAGTAAGGAGTTCATCGTGACGGCGCTGGTCTTCTACTGGATCTGAACTACGCGGCCGAGAACCAGCGAGTGGATTGGAAATCACAGATGAACCCGTTTTTGAAAGAAGCAGCTCAGGACTTGCCCCAAGAAGTGTGCGCTTTTGGGGAGATTTCGGATCAGCTACATTTGCAGCAAACGTATAGCCAGTCGTATTGTGACGAGCCAGCCGTTCGAGTATTGCTTTCGTATGAATGTCTTGATTTGATTTGAGATGGAGAGATCGAGAAATGACGATTTTGCTAAGCTCTCCTTTTTCAATTTTAGCTAACCCTTCGTTCACACCATTCATGTAGACTTCAGGAGAGGGGACAGGTGTCACCTCATATGATGGCGATGTCACTTCCGATTCCTCATCACCTTGATGAAATTCGAGTGGATCACTAAACTGTACATGGATTGGCACATTTAAACGAACGGGTTGCGCCGGATCAAACGGAACAGCACCAGCAATAATCGGTGCTTGAATACCAGCTTGTTTGGCAGTGTCAAATACGTGCGCTACCCTTGTGGATAGTTCATTGAGCTGATTGGTTTCAATATGCTGGAAAATCCCTTCGGCAAGTATCGTGCGTTTAGGGGAAGCAAGGAAAAAAGCGCCTGGCTGATAGTCTTGAATCAACTGTAGTTTTTCTTCTGACGACAATAATGAATGTTTCATGAAAAGACCTCCTTTTTGATAAAATGCTAGATTCCGAGTGTTGCGCCACCATCAATCGTGAGATTCTGCATCGTAATATGACTGGATTGCTCAGATGCAAAGAAGATGACTGCATCAGCGATGTTTTGAGGATCAGCGATTTTTTGTAAAGGAATACCGGTTTTATATGTCTCTAATGAACCTTTAATCACATGGTCTGCTCCTTGTTCATCAGACCATAAAGCCCATTGCATAGGTGTTGCGGTAGAGCCAGGAGAGACAACATTGCATCTGATTCCATAGTCTGCTAGTTCTAATCCAAGCGTTTTTGTAAAGGAAGTAGCTGCTGCTTTTGAAGCGGCATAGGCAGCCATATTCATTCTAGGAATGGCACCTGCGTTAGAGCTGACGGTCACAATGACCCCTTCTGATCTTTTCATCATGTATTTGGAAACAGCTTGAGATACGTAAAAGACACCATGTGTGTTGACTGCGAAGGTTTGTTGCCAGTCATCTGCACGAAGCTGGTCAATAGAACTGATTCGAAGAATACCTGCTACATTGACCAGTAAATAAATGGGTCCAAGCTGTTTTTCAACTTGATCGACAATGTGCTGAACAGATGCTTGATCGGTAATGTCACCTGGATAGGCAAAGGCACGTATGCCTTCATCCTTCATTTGCTGGACGGTGCTTTGCAGCTGATCTTCATTTGCGTCAACTGCTGCAATGATCGCACCTTCATCGGCTATTCTTTTTGCGACTGCTTGTCCGATACCTTGCCCTGCGCCTGTGACAAGGGCAATCTTTTGAGATAGACCACTATGTTTCATACGTTCACTACCTTTCTTTCATGTCTGTGGTTGTTAAAAGATCATCATGATAGAGCGCAAAACGAAAAGCGTAATTCATCAGCACCGGTAAAACGGACGTATGTCCTTCTTCAGGGAACTCGTGATAGGCCGTATGTAAGCCATATGAGGATAAAGGCAGCATACGATTTGCTAGTGACTTTGCATGAGCATTCATTTGACATGGATGATGTTTTTCTAACTCACCTACACCTACAAGCAGCCTGACATTCATAGGCACCTGACGTATGCGGTTGGTGAATTGGTATTCTTTTTCTAGAAATAATTTTTTGTTCCAGTGGATAGAAGGACTGCCTGCAATATATGTCTGATAAGCATCAGGGTGCTCAAATAGTGTGTGTAATACAAAAAGACCGCCAAGAGAATGCCCAAACAGTGTTTGACGACTTAGGTTGATCGGAAAGCGTTGCTCGATATAAGGCTTTACAATCTTTTCCAAAAAAGAAAAGAACGCAGAGGCGCCGCCATATGTATGGGTGGAGAAATCCTTTCTTTTGCCACCAATGGAAGCGTCAGGGCCAGTTAGAGTGAGATCATAATGCCTGAGCGGATGATAGGGCGCTTCTGTCTGATAGCCAATTCCAACAATGATGGCAGGTACAACACCTGTTTTTTCAGGTCTTCTTGACTGTAAACGAATGGCTTCGACCATTGTGCCAAAAAGTGAATTCCCATCAAGCACGTACATGACTGGAAAACCAGCCGCTGGAGGAGTAGTATTCGGTTTAAATATAAAAAGTCTGTATGGGTGTGCTGTGATATCCAGTTGCTCCGTCCCATGTATAAAAAAAGGACGGCTTTCTCCGAAATGTGAATCCTCAGTACCCATTCCTTCAGGGCGTTTGGACATATGTAAAAAATCCCCTTCCTCAAATTGACCCTCATACGATGATAAAAGCAGGCTTGCGGATATAGGATGAGTGTAGAGATTGAAGAAAATGGTTCCTTCAAATGAAAATGATTCTCAATTATCGCGCAAGCAAATCAAATGATAATGGTTATCAATTATGAAGTCAAATGTTCATTAAGTTGTGTAATTGATTTTTTTATTCTAATATTCAGAAAATAAAGGACTAACTCACTAACAAATGATTTGAAATAGGGAATATCGGACCTTGTCATTTAAAAATAGGAGAAATGTCAAAAGACCTTGACTGCCTCGGAATTTTTACCATTTTCTTCTGTTTGATACAGGAATAAATATGGGCTTTTCTTCTTGAAATGATTTTGAGGAAAAATAAGTCTATAGACTCATTTGTATTTTTAGGGACATTGAGGAGGATTTTGCGAAAAGTAGGTGATCTCATATCTCAAAACTGATTCAATAGTATGCACAGCTTTTTTAAGAGTGGCGAATGATAACAATTAAAAAAAGTAAGGGATGTACCCTTACTTTTTAATTCTGTAAACACCATTCAATTAGAATCCATCTGTGACATCATATTCGTAACGGATATCGGCTTTGACATTGCTCATAGTAGATCTCGCTGTAGCCTTTGCGTTGTACTTAAAGCTCCATTTTTGCGCGACTTTTAATTGATCTTCAAGAGAAATACGGTAAGAACCACTTGTTGCAGATGAAAAAATGGATTCGTTCCAAATCTTGTTTTCATCAGCCATCAGCTTGTGTGTGACATTTCCTTGGTTAGGCGATTGGGTACTAGTTGTTGAAATGGATTTAACGATTGCATTTATAGGGATAGAAGAATTGCTCGTTAAATCCATTGTAATGACAGAAGAATCAACACCTGAAAAATTCAAAGAAGTATTCCCCAAGTTGGTAGCGGCCCCCGTAAAGTTGAATGTCCCATTTCCAGATTTAATTCGATCTTGAATAGAGACAGTAAAATACATACTCCCTGTATATGTACCACGGGTCACTTTTACAAAATAAGTTTCTGAAGTAGAAGTAACGTCACCAGTATTTGCGAATATAAAGGGCGTTACTGAATCAGGATTAATCACTCTTGATCCTGGCTTAGAACTCTTCGAATTATACACCTCGATTTTCATCCCAGTATATTGCTTATTATACGAACTTCTGACATAAACTCTTTCACCCTTATTGATCGTAAACTGATAATACGCTTCATTTTCACCTTCAGGTAAGATTGTGGTGTCTGAACGACTATTTTTCCAATATCCCATTGAACTTGCTGTATTAGGGCTGTTATTCCCTGTAATCGCTGCTTCCGCTGAATTAGGTGCAAAAAAACTAGTAACAAGCACTAATAATAATGCAGGTAATAAAAAACGTTTGAAGATAGTATTTGTCATATTTTAACCCTCCTTGTAATAATTACTATATCGGATCAAAACTAACAAATTTTAACTTAATTGCCGATATATTTAATAATCACTAATTTTTCAAAAAAGGAGAATCAAAATGAATATTAATACGTCATACACGGTAGGTGCTTCAAACAATCAGAACCGAATAGACTATAAGGGTCAATCAGCTATTAAAAGTACAAATGAGGTGATGACCGAATCTGATAGACGAATGAAGATATTAGATGAAAAATATCAAAAAATAAATGAACAAAATAAACGTTTCGAAAATCCTCATGGTCATATACACGATAAGTATCGAAACCCACGCTCTCCTTATTTCAGGAGTGATCTAACTAAAGTAGAGAGAGAAGCTGCATATACGATGGAGATTGGCTGGGCTAATTCTGGAAAAGGAGGTCAATATGACTTTAATGACGCCATCTTCCGTAACGAAAAACGGTACGATCCTACGCAAGAAAGTGTAGAAAAGAAAATATTCAATCGTCAAAAAGTGAATGAACAATTACAAGATTTATTCTCTAAAAACGGTATAACCATTCCTGAAAACACAAATTTAACTTTTACCATTGACCCAAATCATTTCAAATTAGTGGTGGGTGGATCAACAGATGAAACGCTGACCAAACAAATAGAAGATCTATTAAATACAAGCAACAATACAAGAGAATTGTTTTTCCATATCATGAAAAGCAGATCTGAAGATTCTACTCAATTCACTCCTGATTCTCTTGCCAAATTCCACCTTGTTAATCAAATCAAAACGGTGACAGGCTACAATTTAAAAGATTTAAGCATTGTAAACGGTCAATTTGTCACGGATAAGGGAACAAACATTTTTGATATATACAAAGAAGAACTCCTGAAAAATCCATACACAGTAGAAAATGCACGCATTGCTGCTTCACATTACGGAGCACAGCTATTTAATCTAGCCAAAAACGGGTTTGATTCTATTCCCGATTTGGTGTTATCTATTGGTTATCAAAATGGGTCTTTACATGACATTGGACAAAAAGAAAATTATGGAGTGAAGAAAACGATAGATTAACAAAAGGTGAACGGCAACAGATACAAATCCCATTAGCGGCAATGAAGGACTCTATAACAATTGATGTTACAGGGTCTTTTCTATTGAGATGCGTTGGTTGGCTGTTCAGCGAAACATCCTCATGGTAATTTTGACTATAGTCGATGTTTTTCACTTTTTTATTGATGAAAATGTTAAAATGATGAGTAGCGTATTTTTTTTATGAAAGGACGGTGCTTGGCATGACGGAACTTCTCGATGACCGGCTGCCGCCGCAAAATATAGAAGCCGAGCAGGCCGTATTAGGTGCTGTTTTTTTAGAACCATCTGCGCTCACGCTCGCTTCTGAAGTATTAATTCCAGAGGATTTCTATAGAATGTCGCATCAAAAGATTTACAATGCGATGCTTGTACTTGGTGATAGAGGGGAACCGGTCGATCTTGTTACGGTGACTTCTGAACTGGCCAATACAGATTTACTAGAAGAGGTAGGCGGGATTTCGTATTTAACCGATATTGCGAACTCCGTCCCAACTGCCGCAAACATTGAATACTATGCAAAAATTGTAGAAGAGAAATCAATTTTAAGACGTCTGATCCGTACGGCGACAACCATTGCACAGGATGGGTACACGCGTGAGGATGAAGTAGAGGATCTGTTGAGTGATGCTGAAAAGACCATTATGGAAGTGGCGCAGCGTAAAAACTCAGGAGCCTTCCAAAACATTAAGGACGTGCTTGTTCAGACATATGATAATATTGAACAGCTTCATAACCGAAAAGGCGATATCACAGGGATTCCAACAGGTTTCTCAGAGCTTGACCGGATGACAGCTGGATTCCAGCGAAATGACTTAATCATTGTCGCGGCTCGTCCATCAGTAGGAAAAACGGCTTTCGCATTGAACATCGCACAAAATGTTGCGACCAAAACGGACGAAAGTGTCGCCATCTTTAGTTTAGAGATGGGGGCTGAGCAGCTCGTCATGCGTATGCTTTGTGCAGAGGGGAATATCAATGCACAGAACCTAAGAACCGGTAACCTGACAGAAGAGGACTGGGGCAAGCTGACAATGGCGATGGGCTCGCTATCAAATAGTGGGATTTTCATTGACGATACACCTGGAATCAGAGTAAGTGAAATTCGCTCGAAATGCCGCCGTTTGAAGCAAGAAAACGGTCTTGGCATGATCCTGATTGACTATTTACAGCTCATTCAAGGGAGCGGACGATCAAGCGATAACCGTCAGCAAGAGGTTTCTGAAATCTCTAGGGCATTAAAATCACTGGCAAGGGAGCTTGAAGTTCCAGTTATTGCTTTGTCTCAGCTTTCACGTGGAGTAGAGCAGCGTCAGGACAAACGTCCGATGATGTCTGATATCCGTGAATCAGGAAGTATCGAGCAGGATGCCGATATCGTGGCATTCCTTTATCGTGATGATTACTACGACAAAGAATCAGAGAATAAGAACATTATTGAAATCATCATTGCCAAACAGCGTAACGGCCCAGTTGGTACAGTATCACTGGCGTTCGTCAAAGAATATAACAAATTCGTCAACCTGGAAAGAAGATTTGACGATGCGGGTGTTCCGCCCGGTGCTTAAAGCCCAGCTCAAGAAGCTGGGCTTTTTTTGATGGATCTACATCGAAAGAATGATTGAAAAACGATCGAAATGAGGAGGAGAGAAAGACAGAGAAATCGTATACTAAAAGGAGAAAAGGAGTGATGACTGATGAAATTCCAACAGTTCGAAGCCGCTCAATTACGCATCGCACGCCCAACCGTCAACATGGAAGAGGTTGTGTCCTTTTATGAAGAAGGCTTAGGGCTCAAACGAATAGGTTCTTTTGATCAGCATGAAGGATATGATGGTGTCATGCTAGGACTTCCTCATCAGCATGTTCATTTAGAAATCACGAAGCATGAAGAAGAAGAAAGCCTGCCCGCTCCGCATCCAGAACAACTTCTTGTGTTCTATATTCCAGATGCTGAGGAATTTCAGCAAATGAAAGAGAGGTTGATCTCATTTGGCGGACGGCAAGTCACCTCTACAAATCCATATTGGGAACGAGGAGGAGCAACCATTGAAGATCCAGATGGGTATCGCATTGTGCTCATGAACACAGATGGAATCACCCCCGTTTAAAAAAAGACTCCCTTGCCCGGGAGTCTTTTCTGTTATGAACGAGGCGTGACACGCAGTTTCAGCTCTTTCAGTCCATACATGCTGCTGCTTGTCATCGGAACGTAAGAAAGGAGCTCTAACGCCTCATATCGTTCGATTAAAATCTTTATAGCTGTACATGCTTCAAGACGTGCCAGTGGTGCGCCAAGACAGAAATGGATGCCGTGCCCGAAACCAATATGAGGGTTAGGGTGGCGGTGTATATCGAATTCATGTGCGCTTGAAAATTGACGCTCATCTCGGTTGGCAGAAGCAAGAAACACAATCACATTGTCCCCCTTTTTCAACACTTTCCCTCCAAGCTCTGTATCTTTTGTGACATAACGGACGATCGTAGGAGCTGGTGCACGAAAACGGACGGCCTCTTCCACTGCACGTGGGATGAGTTCAGGTGATTGGGAGAGCGCTTCATACGCACCCGGCTGTTCTAACAAGCTGAAGATCATATTGGATATCAAGTTGGTAGTTGTTTCGTTGCCGGCTAAAAGAAGAAGATTACAAAATGGAATTAGTTCATCCGCTGACAGTTTGTCTCCATTCTCCTCCGCTTGAATAATGAGGGAAATCAAATCATCACCGAGGTTGTGACGTTTCTTTTCAATGGTGTCTGCAAAAAACGCCATCATGTCAGCTTCTCCTTTGTCACGTGTTTTCTGCCATTCAGCTACATCCTCCTCATTTTCACTTTTAGGCATGCTGACGAGAATATCTGACCATTCTTTAAAGGATTGTTTATGCTCTGACGGCACACCTAAAAGCTCTGCAATGACAATGACTGGAAGCGGATAAGAGATGTCTTGCACTAGGTCAATCTCTTTTTTTCCTTCAAGTTGTGCCATGAGTTCATCCATCAATTCTTGAATACGAGGCTCCCACAATTTCATGACTCGAGGAGTAAAGGCTTTGCTGACAATGGAGCGGATACGAGTGTGATTGGGAGGATCCATCATCACCATTGTTTTCATCAGTGAATGCTTCCGCTGGTTTTTAGGAGGCTGACTCGAAAAGGTATCTTTATCGATTGTCACACGTTTTGCTTCCTCGTAGGTGAATACACTCCACGTTCGGCTGGCTTCGTCAAAATGAACAGGTGATGTCTGGCGCATGTTGGCATACCAATCAAATGGGTGATACGGGTCCTGCTTGTTTTTTCCTCTTAATAACGTTTTTTGCACGGCACTTGGGGTCGTTGTTTCCATGATCATCACTCCTTATAGGTTGTCAGATGCTTCCTTTTTTTCATTGTGTTAGATTAAAGTTAATTCATCAGCCTTGAGGATTCAACCAACAGAAAAGCGAAATCTGTTGAAGAAAATAGGAAGGGGAGAGCGGCTTGTGGCGGACTGCTACAGAGGGGATAAGCGCGCAACGGAATCAAAACAGCAATTAAGAAAAGCATTATTTCAGTTATTAAGCGAGAAAGAATGGGGGAAGATTTCTGTACAGGATTTGACGAAAGTGGCGGGCATTCACCGCACGACCTTTTATCAGCATTATGAGGATAAATTTGATCTTGCCCAGCAGGTGATGGATGAGATGTTTGATGTGATGAAATGTGCCATTTTTGCGCCTGTACAAGAAGGTGATTTGGAAAAAGAACATGCAGCATATGTGTATATTTTTCGATTTTATCAGCACTTGCAAGAACACGAAGAGGAGTATCAAATTCTCTTGAAACGAGGACGAGAGCTCAATATTCATGAAACGGTTCGTGCTTTTTTTGAAGAAAGCTTTTCTTTGGGGGTAAAGGGGGTCGCAGGCTCAAAACCTGATCCGCATCTCGTTCCTATCGACATGCAGAAGCAATTCGTCATTTCGGCTTACGTTGGAACAGCTGAATGGTGGCTGAGGACAGGGAGACCGTACTCACCTGATTTTATGGCAAGCTCGATGATTCATTTAATTGAAAATCAATAGAAAGTAAGAATAATCAAAATCGTTGTTTTTACTCAAAATCTCCTTTTTTAAGCGCTGAAGAAGTGATTAAAGCGCTTTTTCTCATATTTAAAACGAACAAAATTTGATTTCGAGATATTAATGTTCGGATTTCACGTTGACTTTTTCGTTTTGCATTGATAAAATAAATGTGTTTGAAAGAGATAACGTTTTGAAAGGTTAACGGAGGTGCACGATATGTCTTCAGTAGTCGTAGTAGGTACGCAGTGGGGTGACGAAGGGAAAGGGAAAATTACCGATTTCCTTTCAGAAAATGCAGAGGTGATTGCCCGTTATCAAGGGGGAAACAATGCAGGTCACACGATCAAATTTGATGGAGTGACTTACAAGCTACACCTCATTCCGTCCGGTATTTTTTATAAAGAGAAAACTTGTGTCATCGGTAATGGAATGGTGGTTGATCCTAAAGCGTTGGTCACTGAGCTTGCGTATCTTCACGAACGGAATGTGAGTACAGATAACCTCAGAATCAGCAATAGAGCCCATGTGATTTTGCCTTACCATTTAAAATTGGACGAGGTAGAAGAAGAGCGGAAAGGGGCTAACAAGATCGGTACGACGAAAAAAGGAATCGGACCAGCTTATATGGACAAAGCAGCTCGTATCGGTATCCGTGTCGCAGATCTATTAGATCGTGAAGTATTTGAAGAGAAGCTTGCACGTAATCTAGAAGAGAAAAATCGTCTTTTAGAGAAAATGTACGACGCAGAAGGCTTCAAGATTGAAGATATTTTAGACGAGTATTATGAATATGGCCAGCAAGTGAAAAAATATGTCGTGGACACATCTGTTGTCTTGAATGACGCACTAGATGAAGGCCGCCGCGTGCTATTTGAAGGAGCACAAGGTGTGATGCTTGATATCGATCAAGGGACATATCCATTTGTTACGTCATCTAACCCAGTGGCTGGAGGAGTGACGATTGGTTCTGGTGTAGGACCGACGAAAATTCAACATGTGGTCGGCGTGTCAAAAGCGTACACAACACGTGTTGGAGATGGCCCATTCCCGACAGAACTCCATGATGAAATTGGTGATCAAATCCGTGAGGTTGGCCGTGAATACGGTACAACAACTGGACGCCCGCGCCGTGTTGGCTGGTTTGACAGTGTTGTTGTCCGTCATGCGCGCCGTGTGAGCGGTATTACAGATTTATCTCTGAACTCAATCGATGTACTGACAGGGATTGAGAAATTGAAAATCTGTGTCGCTTATAAATTGAACGGAGAAATCACAGAAGAATTCCCAGCAAGTCTAAAGGAACTAGCGAAATGTGAACCTGTCTACGAAGAAATGCCAGGATGGACAGAGGATATTACGGGCGTGAAGAATTTAAGCGAACTGCCTGAAAATGCCCGTCATTATTTAGAGCGCATTTCACAATTAACAGGTATTCCACTTTCCATTTTCTCAGTCGGTCCAGATCGTTCACAAACGAACGTTGTCCGCAGCGTATACCGTCCATAATCATAGACTGATCAGACACCAGTAAAATTGCACATTTTACTGGTGTCTTTTTGTTTAAATATTTCTTAATTTCAGTAGAACAGGCTTCCGACCATTACCAAAATATGATAACTGTATAGGGGGAAGGAGCGTTCTAGTGAAAGAAAGAATAAGATTATTAGATATTTTAAGAGGTTTTGCCATATTAGGTACATTGGGAACGAACGTCTGGTTTTTTGCGTATGCAGGGGATACCTTTGCGACAGATCAGATTGCAGATGAATATGAACATGGCAGTTTTCTAGAAAGCCTTGTTTCCATGTTCGTCTATGGGAAAATGCTCTCACTGCTTACCATCATGTTCGGTGTAGGGCTAGAGCTGAAATACCAGCAGGCCAAAAGAAAAAACACGCCTTGGCCGGGTACATATTTATGGATTCTTTTATTTTTATTTATCGAAGGCTTTGTCCATTTTGCACTTGTGATGGAATATGATGTGCTCATGAGTTACGCTGTCACCGGTTTGCTTGTGGCATTTATTGTACGAGGAGGGAGCAAGCGTATCAAAAGAGGCATGATCTTCTCTGGAGTCATTCATCTGCTTGTTCTGTCCTGTCTGATGGTGTTTGCCCTCTCTGAAATGGACACCGCATCGTATGATCAAAGTAGTGAACCGGCGCTGGAAGAGCAGCTGCCAGAGACATGGATCTCGCAGGTTCAAGAACGATTACAACACTTTTTCATGTACCGTGAGGAAGCGATCTTTATCGTTCCAATGAACACATTTTTGTTTTTATTAGGGGTGCGGATGATGAGAGCCGGTGTATTTTATGCAAATGAACGCGGGCAATCTCTGCGGAAAAGATTATTCCGAATCGGTCTGTGGGTGGGTTTGCCGCTGAATGCACTTGTCTTCGTTCCGAACGAACTAGTGGAATTCGTTGTGCGCTATGCGTTTTCGCCATTCCTCTCTCTTTTCTATATCGCTGTCATTGCGAAGCTCTTGGCGCATACGGAGTCATGGTTCATGTGGAATTGGTTTGAATATGTAGGGAAAATGGCGCTCAGCTGTTACATCCTGCAAAATGTCATCTGCTCGGTTCTTTTTTATAGCTGGGGATTGGGTCTTGGCGGGCAAATCAACGCCCCTCTTATCATATTGGCATGGCTGCTCATTTCACTTCTGCAAATCGCCATATCAGCATGTTGTCTAAAGGTTTGGGGAATTGGTCAAATGGAATATATTCGTTCGCAGGCACTTCGCCGGGTGACGATGAAGAAAGCAGCATAAAGGGGAATCGTTACAATGTTTTTCAAAAAAAGTACGAAAAAAGAACAAGCGAATGCACATAAAGCAGCAGGACCGGCATTTATCTTTTATCTTCTCGCATTAGGAGGACATTCGCTGTACTCTTATTTCCAGGATGATAAACCACCCGTCACTTTTGTGATTCTCATGTCGGGTCTCCTTGTATTTTTCGCCGCAGACTGGATATATAATAAAAGGAATTCATAAAAGAAGCCCTCGTCATGAGGGCTTCTTTCTTATTTCAGCTTTTATATTGGCCTTTTAAATTTTTACGAATGTACTGAATGATTTTGCGCAGTTCGTTGGCATGCGGTCTGCCAAACGGACTTGTTTGTCTTTGCTGATAGAGGACTTGGCCCTTTTCGTTTAGTAAGAAATAGGCAGGTTCCCCGTGCACTCCGTGATCTTCATAAGGAGCATCTTCTCCGTGATAGTGGACTTCATATGCTTTTAATGAAGTGAGGTCCTTGTCAGACATGATTGGGAAGGACAGTCCTTCTTTATCGGCAAATTCCTTCAAGTCATCAGAATGATCCGTTGAAATCGCCATTAAGTGGATATCCTTGTCTTGAAAGTATGATTGCTGCTGTTCAAGCTCTTTCAATTCTTCTACACATACTGGGCACCATGAGCCTCTAAAGAAGACGATGAGGTGCCAGCTTTGATGCTCCTCTAAATGTTTGTGAAAATCAATATGTTCGCCCTGAATGGTTGGAAGTGAAAAATTGGGCATTTTATCTCCTAATTTAAATGAACTCATACTGCTTCCTCCTTTTTCAATCACAATGTTACTTGTTTCATGTATAACCAATTTCGAGCGGTCTAAAACGTTTCTATGTGCTTGAATAGGCAGAGGTCATGAAAAGAGGCAGTAAAAATGAAGGCGGTTGCAATCAGAAGAGATTTGGCAGGAGATTTCAAATCCGACACTTTTTTTAAAAAAATGTCGAAAAACGTATTGCCATATGTAATTACTCTATGATATTATAAATCTCGTTGTTGCAAAGGTCTCTGAAACTTGTTAGGATGCGATGTTCCAGCTTTTTTAAAGCGATTGGTTTGACGCAATACAACTTCTTCAGAATTACTTTTCACAAACCGAGAGCCATTAGCTCAGTTGGTAGAGCATCTGACTTTTAATCAGAGGGTCGAAGGTTCGAGTCCTTCATGGCTCACCATGTATTGGCCCGTTGGTCAAGCGGTTAAGACACCGCCCTTTCACGGCGGTAACACGGGTTCGAATCCCGTACGGGTCATTGATTTACTTTAGCGTTAAGCTAATTTTTCCTCACTTGCTTGAAAGAGCACCACGATTGCTTTTTCGGGCAAGTTACTGAGGTCCGGTAGTTCAGTTGGTTAGAATGCCTGCCTGTCACGCAGGAGGTCGCGGGTTCGAGTCCCGTCCGGACCGCCATTTATACTTATTCATCTTTTTGATGATGGCTCGGTAGCTCAGTTGGTAGAGCAACGGACTGAAAATCCGTGTGTCGGCGGTTCGATTCCGTCCCGAGCCACTTCCAAACGCATCTGCAATCGCAGGTGCGTTTTTATTTTATGAAAAAAAGGCATAAAAAGGGAGAAGCCGGACCTAGGTAGGGCCCGGCTCCATAAGAAGAAGACGTTACATCTATATAGACGATTGGTGACTGGAAAAGTTTCGATAAAAAAGGAAAAAAGCTATCAATTTTTTTGAGAGGTGACTTCCTATCCAACGTTTACTAGAAAAGAAAGCCGTTATTATTTTTATCTTTGCCACGTAAAGCGTTATAATAGACAGTGAGCCTTTTTTGCTCAAATGAAAAAGGTCTGATGAGACATGCAAAAATGGAATGACATAGATGCTAAAAATGCAGGAGGAAATCACAATGGAAAAAAAGATTCTTGTCGTAGATGATGAAAAACCGATTGCTGATATATTGGAATTTAACTTAAGAAAAGAGGGCTATGAGGTTCATTGTGCATATGACGGCAATGAAGCCCTTGAAATGGTAGAAGAAATCAAACCGGACATTATTCTGCTCGACATTATGCTACCGAACAAAGATGGCGTTGAGGTATGCCGTGAAGTGAGAAAGAAATATGACATGCCGATTATCATGCTGACAGCAAAAGACTCTGAAATTGATAAAGTCATCGGTCTTGAGCTTGGCGCAGATGATTATGTGACGAAGCCATTTAGCACGCGCGAGCTGCTTGCCCGTGTGAAAGCGAATTTGAGAAGACAAATTGCTACGCCGCAGACAGAGGAAGAATCTGAATCAAATGATATTGAAATTGGATCACTTGTCATTTATCCAGATGCGTATGTAGTGTCTAAGCGTGAGGAAACGATTGAATTGACGCACCGTGAGTTCGAATTGCTTCATTATTTAGCGAAACATATCGGACAGGTCATGACACGTGAGCACTTGCTGCAAACCGTTTGGGGCTACGATTACTTTGGGGATGTCCGTACAGTAGACGTCACCGTCCGCCGTCTTCGTGAGAAAATTGAAGACAACCCTAGCCACCCGAGCTGGATCGTGACAAGACGAGGCGTCGGCTACTATTTAAGAAACCCAGAGCAGGACTAAGATTCTTATGAATAAAGTAGGTTTTTTTCGCTCGATTCACTTTAAATTGACCTTAATTTACGTGCTGCTGATCATCGTCGCCATGCAAATCATTGGCGTGTACTTTGTGAAGCAGCTAGAGCAGTCCTTAATTAATTCATATGATAATTCCTTGAATCAGCGAATCTACTCGTTATCGTATTACCTAGAACAAGATTCATCGAAAAGCAAGGCAGAATTAAAAGAGGATGCTCAAAAGATATTAAACGACTTTAACAACAAAGATGAGTCTAATGAAATTTCTGAAGTCAGCTATATTGATGAAAGCAGAGAGGTGATTGCCTCTGTGAATAACGGCAGTCAGGAGATTGCCGGCAAGAAAATCACAGATCAAATCATTAGCCGTATTTTCGCAGTAGGCAAAGACTATGAAAAGAAATTCTATGACCCAGAATCAAATAAACGGGTGCGTATCTCTGCGACAGCCGTGAAAAATGAAAACCAAGAAACTGTCGGTGTGATTTATGTTGTGTCTTCGATGGAGAGCGTGTTTAACCAAATGCGAACCATTAACACCATTTTGGCAACTGGCACACTGATCGCACTTGGGACGACCGCACTACTTGGAATTTTCATCTTTAGAACAATCACTCATCCTATTTCGGATATGAGGAAGCAAGCGATCGAGCTCGCCAAAGGGAACTTTTCCAGAAAGGTTCGAAAGTATGGACATGACGAGATTGGCCAGCTTGCGACGACCTTTAACCATCTGACGAGAGAGCTGGAGGAAGCGCAGCTGATGACGGAGGGTGAGCGAAAGAAGCTTTCTTCTGTCATTGCCTATATGACAGATGGCGTCATCGCCACGAATCAAAACGGTGCCATTATTCTATTAAACAGCCCGGCATTAGAGCTGTTAAATGTTTCACGTGAAACAGCACTAGAGATGCCGATCACGTCCTTACTGGGCCTCGAGGACACGCATACCTTTGAAGATTTAGTCGAAAATCAAGATTCCATGCTGATAGAAATCGAACGCGAAGATCAGCTGTCTGTTTTGCGTGTCAATTTCTCAGTCATTCAGAAAGAGCATGGGAAGATTGATGGTTTAATTGCGGTCATTTATGACGTCACAGAGCAGGAGAAAATCGATGCAGAACGCCGTGAATTCGTCGCAAACGTATCACATGAGCTGCGCACACCGCTAACGACGATGCGAAGCTATCTTGAGGCACTGGCTGAAGGCGCAATTGGTGATAAAGAGCTTGCGCCAAGGTTCCTCAGTGTCACGCAAAATGAAACAGAGCGTATGATCCGGCTTGTTAATGACCTGCTGCAGCTGTCTAAGTTCGACAGCAAGGATTATCAATTCAACCGTGAGTGGACGAATTTTATCAGATTTATCTCATTGGTCATTGATCGTTTTGAAATGACAAAGGAGCAGCATGTCGAGTTTATTCGCAATCTTCCGCAACGTGAAATATATGTGGAAATTGATCAAGATAAAATCACACAAGTGCTCGATAATATCATTTCCAATGCTATGAAATACTCGCCAGAGGGTGGACATATCATGTTTACCGTTGATCTGGATGAGGAGAATGGCCTTGTATTATTCAGCGTCAAAGATGAAGGGATCGGTATTCCGAAGAAGGATATGGATAAAATCTTTGAACGTTTTTATCGAGTGGATAAGGCGAGAACAAGAAAACTTGGCGGAACCGGCCTAGGCCTTGCGATTGCAAAAGAAATGGTTCAGGCTCATGGCGGAGATATTTGGGCTGACAGCATTGAAGGAAAAGGAACAACAGTGACCTTTACCCTTCCGTACAATGAAGAACAAGAGGATGATTGGGATGAAGCGTGAGACCTTTAAAACCATAATATTGACAATCCTAATTGCGATCAGTCTTGTGTTTACGTGGAATATTTGGATGTTCCAGCCCGTCATGCAGGACCAGGCAGATGCCGGCACTCAGGTCGTGGAAACGAAGAAGATTTCAAGCGATGAGCCTAGAAGCCTCATTGATGTCGTGAAGCCGCGGGAGATGTTCATCCATTCAAATGGGGAGCATTTTAAAGTGGATCAAAAGGAACTCTTTCAAAACTTCTGGAATGATGTGAGCCTTTGGGATGTGAAAGAGATTTCGGATGTGTCAGATCAATATTCGGAGCAGAAATTTAAGAATTTCTTCTATGGAAGCGGAGGACAGGGGAAGACATTAGATCTTGTGTTCAATGACCCGATTCCGATTGATATTTTCCAAGCGTTGTTTAAATGGCCGAATAAGTCCATTGAATACAATTCGTTTGACCGGATGATTGTGCCGTTCTCCCAGCAGGACAAGGCCAATAAGAAAGTTTATTTGGTTTCATACAGCAAGGAAACGGTGCTTGAGCTGACAATAGAATCTGCTAACTATCGGAATCTCATGGACAGTATCGCAGCCGCTCAAAACGAGATGCCGCACTATGATCTCTATACATTCTCAGCGAATTCGAAACGAGATTTCCTCCTTCCGAGAAAGCAAAAGCAGCTTGAAGCAAAAATGTTCTTTATCGAAACGATTAAGACAAGCAAATTCAAGGACGCTTTGTTTACGGATCCGAGTCTAGTCGGCGAGGAGTCTAATTTAAACCGAACGGTGTACACAGATGGCACAAGCCGCCTTGAAGCCAATCAAAAAGACCACCGCATCCAATATCAACATCGCAATATCAACAGCAGCACCGTTTTCCAAACGGGCGATTTGATCAAGCGAAGTGTGAAGTATTTCAATGATACGGGGAGCTTTACCGATGACTTTCAATACTTTGGTATCAATAGCAACCAGCAGCTTTCCTTTAATATGTTTATGGATGGCCTGCCGATCGTCAATAGTACAAAGCACCCATTTGGGATGACCTCTCTTGAAGTACAGTGGGCGAATGACGACATCTTGAATTACAAGCGTCCAAACTATATTCTAGGCAACAAAGCGAGTCAGAGTGAACAGGTCAAGCTGATGAACGGGACAGAGCTGAAAGACTTAATCGTCAAGCAGACGAAATATGATGACCTTGAGAAAATTGAACAAATTTTCCCGGCCTATCAAGCTGCTTCCACCCCATCAGATCAAGATCAAGCGATGTTTGTCTGGCTGGAGCCAGTATGGTGCATGAAATACAATGGCAAAACCGTAATTCTATCGCATGATTTGTTGACAGAGGGGAGCGAGAATCATGGAGTGGAATAAGACCAAAACGATCTTTATCCTAGCCTTTCTCGTTCTCGATATCTTTCTAGGTTTTCAATACTTTGAAAAACGATCAACCGATCATTTTGCGATTATCGAAAAAACGGATACGCTGGAAGAAATGAAGGCAGACGGGATCAAATATGGCAATCTATCAGATGAAGCGAAGATTGGCTATCGCATTACAGCTGAAAAGAAGCAATATACGAAAAAGGATGTTGACGAATTAGCTGATCAAAAGGCGAAAAGCACATTCCCGAAAACAGACAAAGATGATCCTGTCACGCTGCTTGAAATGACTTTCAATAAACCAGTGGCCTTGCCGAAAAAAGACATGAAAACAGCGGCAGCAAACCTGGTGAACCAGCGTTTGCTGGATGGGAAGAATTATAAGCTGTGGAGTATTGATGAAGAGACAGGGAAAATCGTCTTTTTCCAAACGTATAAAGGGAAATACATTTTCCAAGAGGGGCTTGATGACTCCGAAACTATCGGAAAAATCACCCTAGATCTAAATGATAAAAACGAGGTCGTATCGTATCAGCAGTCGATGGTGACATCGATTAATGAAGTGAGAAAAGAAACCCTAGTGCCAGCGCTTGAAACTGTGAAGGATTTATATACGCAAAACATGCTGAGCCAAAACACGACCGTGAAAAAGGTAGAGCTGGGCTACTATACGCAATACCCAGGTGCAAGCACGCAGGTCATGGTGCCTGTATGGCGAGTCGAGCTTGAAGGCGTATCAGCTAGTTCAAAGAAAAAGACAGAAGAAGAATATTTGATCAATGCCATTGATGGCTCAACACTTGATCATATAGAGAAAGATGACAAATCCTCAATGGAGTGAGAGAACATGAGCTTGCAGTTCAGTGTACTAGCGAGCGGAAGTACGGGGAACGCTTTTTATTTAGAAACAGACGAGCATGCCTTTTTAGTGGATGCTGGGTTAAGCGGCAAACAGATGGTCGAGCTGCTTGGTCAAATCGACCGCAAGCCTGAGGACTTGGACGGCATTTTTGTGACACATGAGCACTCAGATCATATTAAAGGGCTCGGTGTTATGGCAAGAAAGTACAAGCTCCCTGTCTATGCAAATGCGAAAACATGGAAGGCGATGGAGTCTCATATCGGGAAGATTGACACAGAGCAAAAATTCCATTTTGATATGGAAACCGTCCAATCCTTTGGCGGTCTCGATGTTGAGTCCTTTGGCGTCTCACATGATGCGGCTGAGCCCATGTTTTACGTGTTCCATTATGGCGGGCGCAAACTTGCCCTAATGACGGATACAGGCTATGTGAGTGATCGTATGAAAGGGATCATTCAGTCAGCCAATACATTTGTATTTGAGAGCAATCATGATGTCGGTATGCTGCAAATGGGCCGATACCCGTGGAGCATTAAGCGCAGAATTCTGAGCGATGTCGGACATGTATCAAATGAAGATGCGGCTCTTGCGATGACAGATGTCATTGGAGATGCCACCTCACGCATTTACTTGGCTCATTTGAGTCAAGACAACAACATGAAGGATTTAGCCCGTATGGCCGTCCAGCAGACGCTTGAGATGAAAGGCTTTGTTGTCGGGGATGGCTTTGATTTATATGATACGGACCCGAAAAAAGCAACCCCGCTTTGCGCCGTATGATTTTTACAATCGTATGATTAAGATAAGGGCTTCTTACCAACACTATATACATCATCTATTCACTGAAAGGAAGGAAACATAGTGGATTATCGCGATGTAGAGTGGAAGCCGAGACGAAGCAGAAAAGGATATTTCCTATCTGGTCTGATCGGTGTATTGGTAGGAGCTTTTTTAATGGGATTCTTTTTCCCCTATGTGTCAGGACAGAGCGGCAGTCCCTTTGGTTGGCAGCAGAACGGAGATGGGCAAGCAGCACAGGGCCCTTTAAAGACCGTCAATGTGAACGTCAATGATGCGGTCACAAAAGTCGTATCTCATATGTCGGATACGGTTGTCGGCGTCATTAATATCCAAAAGTCGAGCTTTTGGGAAGAAGGCGGAGAGGCAGGCAGCGGGTCAGGTGTGATTTATAAGAAAAAGGGTGACACCTTTTATATCGTGACCAACCACCACGTCATCAAAGGTGCCAACCAGCTTGAAGTGAGTCTTCAGGATGGGACAAGAATTGGCGCCAATCTTGTCGGAAGCGATCAGCTTATGGATTTAGCGGTTCTCACCGTCAAAAGTGATAAGATCAAGAAGACCGCCGCCTTTGGCAATTCAGATCATGTGAAGCCCGGTGAGCCAGTGATCGCCATTGGAAATCCATTAGGGCTTGAATTCGCAGGCTCTGTCACACAAGGTGTCATTTCTGGAACGGAACGTGCAATTCCTGTGGACTCGAATGGAGACGGACAGGCGGATTGGAATGCGGAGGTACTGCAAACAGATGCCGCCATCAATCCAGGCAACAGCGGCGGTGCTTTGATCAATATGGACGGAAAAGTGATCGGCATCAACTCAATGAAGATTGCTGAATCAGAAGTAGAAGGTATTGGACTGTCTATCCCGGCGAATCTCGTTATCCCTGTCATAGAGGATTTAGAGCGCTACGGAGAGGTGAAGCGTCCGTATCTAGGCGTTGGCATGAAATCATTAGCTGATATTGCGAGCTATCACTGGCAGGAAACGCTGAAGCTGCCGTCTAACGTCACATCAGGGGTTGTCGTGATGAGTGTCGAGCCTTTGTCTCCGGCAGGAAAAGCGGGACTAAAAGAGCTGGATGTCGTCACTTTCTTTGATGGCAAGAGTGTACAGAATATCGTAGACCTTCGTAAGTATTTATATCAAAAGAAAGTTGGCGACAAGGTAAAGGTGCAGTTTTACCGAAGTGGAAAGAAAAAATCAGTAGAGATCAAACTTTCTCAAACCGACCGATTCGGCGGCTAACCAGTTCCTTGATGGGACTGGTTTTTTTTGCATGCTCATCATATGATGGAGGAAAGGGGGCGGTACGATTGGTTACACTACAACCAATGTCACAAACAGATTACGATGTATTGATGAAGAAGGCCATTCAGCGGTACGCAGAAGAAAAGGTACTCGCAGGCACTTGGGAGAAGGAAGAATCACTTGCAAACGCCGAAGAACAATTTGATCGGCTCCTTCCTGAAGGTCTGCAGACAGAGCATCATGAGCTCTGGAATTTCTTAAATGGGGAAGAAGCGATTGGCTGGGTTTGGCTTTGTTATGACCCCAATCATCCGCAGAAGGAAGGATTCATTTATAACTTTTTCTTATTCGAAGCCTATCGAGGCAAAGGCTTTGCAAAGCAGGCCATTGCTGCATTAGAGGAGCAAGCAAAGTCATTAGGAGTGCAGAAACTCTCGCTTCATGTCTTTGCTCACAATCAAATTGCCCGTTCACTGTATGAGAAGACCGGATTTGCAGAAACTGGAATCTATATGAGTAAACCTTTATAAAAAAGAAGAAGTACCGTGCGGATCGCTACGGTACTTTTTTATGAGGTGCTCATGGCATCCTGAGCCGTGACTCTGTATAAATCAACTTTGCATTTCACGAAAGCGCGGATGATCGATGGGACTTGGGCTTCTGAACGAATCAACAATGAGGTCTCGTCATCACTGATCACAAGATCTGTTCCAACAGTTTGTAAGTACTGCGTGAGAACAGGCTTCACCTCATCATCAATCCACGCATGCTTGAAGGTTGCACGTATGTTTGAGGATGTGATGGTTTTCTCTTGAGGATGTGTATGGGGGGACACTAATTTTCCTTCAGAAATAAAAGCAGTTTTTGTACAGATACTATTTGTGAACCTTGGGCGGTCAGCCGTTAAAAAGACGGTTTTCCTTTCATGTTTTAACGTGTCAATGACCTGCTGGATGTGCAAGATCGAATCTGCGTCAATATCAGCAAAAGGCTCGTCGAGTAAAATAAATTCGGGTCGATGGGCGATAGCCTGCGCCATGCCGAGCCGTTTCTTCATACCAGGTGTGAAGGAACCGACCTTTTCCTGATGATAGCGATCTAAGCCGACAAATTCGAGCAGTTCTTCATAATCACTCGTTTTCTGGCGCGTCCCGGTGATTTTTGATAAGTAGGCAATATGTTCAAGTGCCGTAAGCCCTTCATATAAATCCGTATATTCAGGCAGAACACCGATATGCTGCCTCACCTTTTTTAATGAAGGCATATCCATCATCGTAAACGTCCCAGAGGTTGGCCGGGAAATTCCCGTAATGATATTGAAAAACGTCGTCTTACCAGAACCCTTCGGCCCAATGAGCCCAAAAATATCACCTTGATTGACATCAAGGGTAATGTGATCTATCGCGACTTTTGTCCGATATTTTTTTGTGAGTTCTTTTGTATGTAGCATTTAGACATCCCTCCTTTGAAATAGGAGTGCTGTTCCAATGAGTAAGATAACGGTCAATGCTGTATTCATGAGTACATAGGTCAGCGGCTCACTCAAGCGCACATAATAATAAGGCGTCATATATTGGAACCAATGAATCAATCGTTCTGAAGAAAGAACAGATATCATACTGACGATTGGGAAAAGAAAGGAAAACAACATCCCAACAAACATTGATTTCTGCGGGGTTGGAAAGAGCATGGACAAAAATAAAGCACATGAGATACCGACACTGATAAAGGTTAAGATTTTTAACGCATCAGAGAACAGAAAACGATGTGAAATCACCATATTCAGTACGTATGTCGTCATAATACAGCTAAGCCAAAACAGCATCAGTCCAAGATATTTCCCGATAATAATGTTCAAACGGGTGGTTTTACTGACGAGAAAACGAATGGTTTTCAAATGAATTTCTCGGCTTAAAATATCGTGAGACAATAAGAAAATAAGGAAGAAACCAAATAACGACATCACCAGTTCATTCCCAATGGAATAAGGATCCTTTGCCTCCCATTTGTCCTGATGAGCAGCAATAAACGGTAGAGTTGAAACAAAAGTAGATAGAATGAAAATAATAACAATTGTTAAAATAGATTTTGTGCTTTTGAAGAGCTGCTTAAACTCATTCATACAGATGGTCCACACACGCTGTACCTCCCTTCATCTTTATTATACCGCTAGAAAGGAAAGACACCATATCTCGCTCTTTAACATTTGTTTAAATTTTATAAAAAGAAGACTCTTCCAGCACCTGTTGACTCACTTTTGAAAATGTTCAGAAAAATATCTTGATTTATCAAAAAACATCATGTATGATAGCTTTAATTCAAGATAGTTAAACAGGCAATGACGAGAGAAAGTACAATCATCAATTTTTCCACAGAGAGCTTCGGCAGCTGAAAAGAAGCAAAAATAATGATTCGAAAAATGGTCTCTGAGCCTCGTGCTGAACATATCTATGATATTAGTAGGACACGACGAGAGTTGGTACTCGTTATCAAAACCACAGTATATGAGCCAGATTGGAGCTTTGTACTTGTAGAGGCTGTTTAGCGCGAGCAAACAGTAAATAAAGGTGGTACCACGAGACAAATACCTCGTCCTTATGATTCAAAGATAAGGATGGGGTATTTTTTATTGTCCACTTTTTTCATACAAATGTTCAAATGTTCCACGTGAAACACCACATCCATTTTTTCAAATGAAAGGGAGATTGACATGAGTGAACATGCATTGGTTTTACAATCAGATTTCGGTATTGATGATGGAGCAGTCAGCGCCATGTACGGAGTGGCAAATACGGTCAGCAGCAGCATCCGCCTTTTTGATCTAACACATAATATACCGCAGTATGACATTTGGGAGGCATCTTACCGCCTGCTCCAAACCGTCACGTACTGGCCGGAAGAGACGGTATTCGTATCCGTCGTTGACCCAGGCGTTGGGTCAGAAAGAAAGAGTCTTGTCGTCAAAACCACAAGCTCGCACTACATCATTACCCCAGATAACGGGACACTTACGCACGTCGCACAGGATATTGGCATAGTGGAAGCCCGTTATTTAGATGAAACCATTAACCGGCTGCCAAAGTCGGGAAAATCACATACTTTCCATGGGAGAGATATTTACGCGTATACAGGGGCGAGAATTGCTTCAGGTGTGATTTCTTTTGAAGAGGTTGGGCCAAAGGCGGATATTGATGATATTATTCACCTTCCAGTCGTACAGGCTTATGCGAAAGAAGAAGTCATCACAGGGACGATTGATATTTTAGACGTGAGATTCGGAAACCTCTGGACAAACATTCATCACACGTTATTTGAACAACTTTCAATTAATTACGGTGATGCAATAGAAGTTACCATTGCCAACGGGCCAAAAAATGTGTATAAAAATATCATGACCTATGGACGATCTTTTGCCGATTTAAAGGTAGGCGAACCACTCGTATATGTCAATTCACTCGATCATTTAGGCGTGGCGATCAATCAAGGGTCATTTGCAAAGGCTTATAACATCGGTACAGGCACAGGCTGGCGCCTTTCGATTCGCAAAGCTCCGCGCATTATATACGAATAAGAGGAGGATACATCATGGCAGGTAAACAACTTTCAACGAAAACTGTCGTTGCCATCGGAATTGGCGCAGCCGTCTTTGTCATTTTAGGACGCTTCGTCTCCATTCCAACTGGGATTCCGAATACACAAATTGAAACATCGTATGCATTCCTTGCATTAATGGCCGTGCTATTTGGTCCGGTTGCAGGCGCACTGATTGGGTTTATTGGTCATCTTATTAAAGATGCCACCACATTCGGCCCTTGGTGGAGCTGGATTATCGTTTCAGGTGTTGTTGGGTTATTGATCGGCTTCATTTCGAACCGTTTAAAAGTAGAAGAGGGCGACTTTGGCTGGAAAAAAATCACGCTCTTCAACGCCATACAAGCAGGCGCACAGGCATTGGGCTGGTTTGTTATTGCCCCGGTACTCGACATTGTGATCTATGCAGAACCTTCGAACAAAGTATTTGTTCAAGGCATCGTAGCAGGAATCTCAAACATCATCACAGTCGGTGTACTAGGAACCATCATCATTGCGGCTTATGCGAAAACGAGAAGCAAAAGCGGCAGTCTATCGAAAGAAACATCATGAAGCAAGGTGGAACACATAAATGAAGAAACCGATGATTCAATTCGAACATTTCGGATTCCAATATCGCAGTCAGGCAGAACCGACATTGAAAGATATTAACCTGACCATCTATGAAGGCGAAAAAGTCCTCATCGCAGGCCCGTCTGGATCGGGAAAAAGCACACTAGCCCATTGTATCAATGGGCTAGTTCCTGCGTCTTATAAAGGTTCTATGGAAGGAAGTCTTCACATCGGAGGGAAGAATGCAGAGAAAGAGAATATTTTCTCCCTCTCACAGCTCGTCGGAACGGTGCTGCAGGACCCTGACGGACAATTTATCGGGCTGACCGTTGGAGAAGACATCGCGTTTACACTTGAAAATGACCAAGTCACACGCGAAGAAATGAAAACACGTGTCGAAGAAGCGGCAAAATTAACAGAGGTAGATGGCAAGCTGGCATCGTCCGTACATGAGCTGTCAGGCGGTCAAAAACAACGTGTCGCCATCGCAGGCGTACTTGTCAACGAAGTCGACATTTTGCTGTTTGACGAACCACTTGCAAGCCTTGATCCCGCAACAGGCAAAGAAGTGATCGATCTCATTGATCGACTGCAAAAACAAACGAAAAAAACCGTCGTGATGGTTGAGCACCGGTTAGAGGACGTCCTCTTCCGCCATGTGGACCGCATCATCGTCGTCAATGACGGCACGATAGCAGCGGACATGACACCAGATGAATTGCTCGCCTCAAATGTATTAGAAGCGGCGTATTTACGTGAGCCTTTATATGTAAAAGCCATGAAATATGCAGGTATTCCAGTTACACCTGGAGATCAGATCGCGAATTTACAGCATCTTACCTTAAATGATGAGGAAAAAATGAAAATCGAGCAGTGGATGGAAGCGTCTGAGCCATCAGTCGAGCAAAATGCAGCGCAGGATTTACTAGAAGTACGTGAACTGAGCTTTGACTATCCGACAAGACCCAACACGCTGAGCAACATCTCTTTTACCGTCAAAAAAGGAGAAATGATCAGCATCGCTGGAGCCAATGGGGCAGGCAAGACGACACTATCCAAGGTGCTCTGTGCATTCGAAAAGCCAACAAAAGGGACCATTCATCTAAATGGCGATGACATCACAGGAGACACGATCAAACAGCGCTCCGAACGAATCGGCGTCGTCATGCAAAACCCAAATCAAATGATTTCTAAACAAATGATTTTTGATGAAGTCGCATTTGGTCTCGTTTTAAGAGGCGTAAAGGAAGAAGACATCAAGGAACGGGTGGAGCGAGTCTTAAAAGTATGCGGCTTATACCCATTTCGGAACTGGCCGATTTCTGCTCTCAGTTTTGGACAGAAAAAGCGCGTCACGATCGCATCAATTCTTGTATTAGAGCCAGAAATCATTATTTTAGATGAGCCAACCGCCGGACAGGATTTTAGACATTACACAGAGATGATGACGTTTTTAGAGCAATTAAATCAGCAGGGTGTCACGATTTTGATGATCACCCATGATATGCATCTAATGCTCGAATATACGACAAGAACTATTGTCATTTCTGATGGAGAAAAAATCGCAGATGATACACCAGCCAAAGTGCTGACAGATCAACTGCTTGTCCAAAAGGCGAGCTTAAAGGAAACATCGCTGTATGAACTGGCGCTTAAAGCAGACTGGCCAAATCCAAATGAACTCGTGGATCGCTTCATTGAGGTTGACAGAAAGGAACGAATGACATGGCTGTAGACATGCTGTCCTATATCGACCGCCCATCGCCGATTCATCGGCTGACAGGGGCAACCAAACTCATTTGCTTTATCCTCTGGTCATCCGCAGCGATGCTCACGTATGATACAGGCGTGTTAGTCTTTATGTTAGCCGCTAGTGTCGTATTCTTTCAGATGTCGAATGTGCGATTTCGTGATATCTCCTTCGTGGTGATCGTCCTGGCAATTTTCCTAGTCATCAACAACATCGCTATTTACATCTTTGCACCCCAGCAAGGAGTCGCGATCTACGGAGCAAAGCATGAACTATTTCATATTGCCGGCTGGTACAACGTCACACTTGAACAGCTTTTCTATCAATTGAATATTACACTCAAATATGTGACGGTCATGCCAGCAGCGCTTTTATTTATCGTCACAACAAATCCAAGTGAATTTGCTTCATCCCTCAGCCGAATTGGAGTCAGCTACCGCATTTCGTATGCTGTAGCGATTGCCTTGCGCTATATTCCAGATATTCAGCGGGATTTTCGCACGATTGCAATTTCTCAGCAAGCAAGAGGCATTGATTTATCGAAGAATGAAAAGCTGGGGAAACGGATTAAAAATGCGCTGTCGATTGTGATGCCGCTGATATTTTCTAGCCTAGAGCGGATTGAGACGATTAGTAATGCGATGGAGCTACGCGGATTTGGAAAGCATAAAAAGCGCACATGGTTTACGGCGAAAGACTTTCAAAAAGCAGATTATGTGGCGTTAATATTTGTTGGAGCGGTACTGATCGTTTCGCTAGTGATTACATTTGTTAGAGGAACGAGATTTTATAATCCGTTTCTATAGAAAGAAGCCTTCACACAGGAGTGAAGGCTTCTTTGTTTTGTTTGTGGATAAAAGGTGTGGAAAATGGTAAAAGACTATTAACATGTGAATAAATCGGTTATATTGAACAATGAGCGAAACACTTGTGAATAACGAGACAATATATTGGAGGAATTAGAAACTTATGAACAAATCACTTTATGCTTGCGCAGAACACATAGAAACCGTACTAGACATGTACATAGATGATCACGAAACGCCGCCAGAATTCAGAAAAATCGAACATACACACAGCTTATCCACAACCTGTGAATTGTGCGCTGAACCTGCAATATATATAGTGGGGAACGAATGATCGGACACAAAATACACAAATTTTATCCACAATTGTTGATAACTTATATGAATAACTTGTTCTTAAGGTGGGGATGACCTGTGAATATATCAATTATCACAGTAGGAAAATTAAAAGAGAAATATTTAAAGCAAGGCATAGCCGAATACACAAAACGATTACAGGCTTACGCAAAAATCGAGATCATTGAGCTCGCGGACGAAAAAGCACCCGAGAATCTCAGTGATCAAGACATGAAAATCATCAAAGACAAAGAAGGCGAACGCATCCTAAGCAAAATCAACCCAGACGCCCACGTCATCGCCCTCGCCATCGAAGGAAAAATGAAAAGTTCCGAAGAATTAGCCGATACAATAGATAAGCTGGCAACATACGGAAAAAGTAAAGTATGTTTCGTCATAGGCGGATCCCTTGGATTAAGTGATGCTGTCATGCAGCGCGCGAATGAGAAACTGTCGTTTTCGAAAATGACGTTCCCGCATCAGTTGATGAGGTTGGTGTTGGTGGAGCAGATTTATCGGGCGTTTCGGATTGTGCGGGGGGAGCCTTATCATAAGTGAATGGGGTGTCTTTCATACCACTTAAAATGATGCAACTATCGTAATTTGGATAGTGAGGGATTTACTACGAAAGTTAACAAAATTTTATTTTTATTTATAGGATAACTATTCAATTTATTGTAAAATAATAAGGTGCACAAAATTTTAATGCATCTTTTTGGAAGATTGCTAAATTCTATATTTATATAATTTGGAAGAATAAAATCACAACTATAAGTAGGGATAATACATTGACAGTTAAAAAGGAATTAGATAAAAAAAGTATTGGGTATTGGGATTTTACAAGTTCAAAAAGCACAGGAATACATAAGGTTTGTTCTTATCCAGCTACTATGGTCCCCGATATGCAGAAAGAACTAATAGAGATAGTAATTGAAGAAGATAAGACGGTAAAAAACATTTTAGACCCTTTTCACGGATCAGGTGTTACCTTAGTTGAAGGAGCTAGTTTGGGTTTAAACCCAATTGGATTTGATATTAATCCATTGGCTAATTTAATGTCTCTAGTAAAATTACAGGGAATAAACAAAAATATAATATCTTCGTCAAATAGGAAAATAAAGAACATAATCTGCACTCCAAATTATGATTTTCCAGTTCATAACTTTAATAGAATAAACAAATGGTTTAGAAGCGATATAATTAATAGTCTAAGCTTAATTAGACATGCTATTCAAAAAGAAAAATATAAAAATATACGTCAATACTACTGGGTGTGTTTAATTGATATAATTAAGAAATATAGCAACACTAGAACCTCAACATTTAAATTGCATGTGAAAGCTGAAGAAGATATAAATTCATTGAAAAATAACGTTATAAATAATTTTTTAGAATCAATTGAAACCAATTATATGTATATACCTAATTACTCCAGAAACAAAAAAATTAATTTAGCAATTGGGGATACAAAGAAATTACTGATGGGTCTAGGACAAGAAAGTATAGACTTAATTTGTACCTCACCGCCTTATGGAGATAATGGAACAACTGTGACTTATGGACAATTTTCTATGCTGCCTCTCTATTGGATTGATAAGAAAGATTTAGGGAATTTTGATGAGAATTTATTAGAGAATTATTCGAGTATTGACTCAGCTAGTTTAGGAGGTATTAAAGGAAACGAAAAATTGGTTAACTATAATTCAAGTTTAATTAATGAATATGTCAATAGTATTACTAAAACTAAACAAAAAAAAGTTAAGAGATTTGTATTTGATTATCTTGAGGTATTAGAAAAATTAGCAACCGTCTTGAAAAAGGATAAGTATATGATATTAACATTGGGTAATCGGAGGGTAGATAATAAAATTTTACCTTTAACAGAAATAACAAAACAATTTTTAGAAACTAATCATATAAATGTAGTAGCAGAGCTACAGAGAAATATTCCTAAAAAGAGGATGCCGCGTAAAGTGTCTAGTGTAAATAATAATTCAGTAAGTTCTATGAATGTTGAATATATTTTAATTTTGAAAAAGGAGAAATATTATGGATTTGACTCATTCTGAAATTAAAGTCAGTGGGAATATTATCAGTGAATTATCTGAAAAGATACCAACAAATATCATAGCTTTAAATGAGTTAATAAAAAATGCGTACGATGCTGGATCACCTATGGTTGAAATATACCTGAACTCTGGTAATAATACTCTTAAAATTATTGATAATGGTGTAGGTATGGACGGAGATGATATAAATAAACTTTTTCATATATCAGCAAGCAATAAAGTTTTTGGAGAGGAAAATGAGATTAATGGTTTTAAAAGGTTAACCCAGGGATCCAAAGGTTTAGGCTTTTTATCTGTATTCAAATTTGGTAACAAAGTTACTTGGGTAACTACGAAGAATGAAAGGTTAGAGTTTTCAGTTGAATTTTCTGATTTACTCAAAGAAGATGACATTACAAGATATTCATTTCCTATTCAACATTTACCCTTAAAAAGAGATTATACACATGGAACAATAATTGAAATTGAAATGAATGAATATAGCGTAAAATCTCTAATCGATTATTTTTCTGAAAAAGTTAATTTAAATAAGGTATTAAACTCATTTATTGATAAAGATTTTTCTATCTATTTAGATATTGACGGTGAAAAACATGTTACTGATCATTCCATAAACTTGGATAAAGAATATAGGGAAAAACAGCTTTTTAGAGTAAAATACAATGATACTGATGAGAAAATTATTTTTAATTATAAAGGTAAAAAAATATATGAGGTGGATTATCCATTCAATGGGTATAGAAAATACTCGTTGAATATCGATATTCAAATTTACAATTTAACTGGTGGTAGAAAAACTAATATTAATCCTTTATTTTATAAATCTAGTGACGGTCAACTCACTCCATTAATTTATGTAAATAATAATTTATTTAATAACTATTCTATCTTTAATCCAGATGTTATGAAAGCCGTAAAGTATCAATCAGTTCTACCTCAAATGATTGGGTATATATCTATTAAAAGCAGCGATAAAGATATAAGCTTTAACTCAGATAGAACTCAATTCTCTCAAAACAATCTAACAGATGATATCGTGTCATTTTTAGATTCTATTAATAAGAAAATACAAGAGATTGGTTCTAAGTTAAAACGAGAGTTAAGCCAATCATATAATTTTTTATCTGTAAGTAAAATTAATAAAGAAAAAATGCTAGAGAACTTCAATGCGGATACTTTAATTAAGCATGATTTATTACTTAAAGAATTGGTTGCAAATTCTATCTCTGATAGTGAAATCACTTATGAATTATTTGATAATAAACGAATTGTTACAATTATTCCTAAAGAGAAGAAAAGAACAAAACAAATATTTGATATGAAATTGGGAGAAGATATTAAAGTTGAATTAAAAGATATAAATAGTATAAAGACCACAATAACATTAAATAATCAGATACAGAAGGAATTTGATAAAAATAAACCTGGCTTATGGATAATAAGAGAAGAAAATGATGACGAAATAAAAGAGTTTACAATAAATATTCAGAGTCCTCAAAAGCCAAAAGTTGAACAGCTAATTACTGACTTAAATATTCACCAAACTTATAAATACGACGAATTATTCTCAATCATAAATAGCTTTGGAGAAAAGGATAAGGGAGTAAGACCAGAGTTAATCCATGATGAAGGCTCTGATATATTAGATTCTAAAGATGGAATTACGTTCGGTACAGTTAGAGAAGCGAAATTGAAAGTAAAGGTTATAGATAAAAAAACGAAATTAGATTATTTAGGGGAATTTTATTTCCGAATAATTAATCCATCAAATAAAATCACAGATATTGCAGAAGATAATGATGATTTTATTGAAATGCCTGTATCTAAATCACTATATTTCTCAAATAGCATAATAGAGTATATAAATGAATTAAATATGTTATATACAAAAGATGAATATAAATATACTTTTGTTTCATCAGTCAGAACTTTAGTAGAACTTGTTGTGAATGATATCCTAGATAAGAAGAACATTGAAAAACAAGAATCTTTATTAGGAAATTATAATACAGTTCATAATTTATACAGTGAATTTATTGGGGAATTTACAAATGTTAAAGATAAACAAGTTATTTCTAATCTATTCCGAACAATAGATACAGAAAGAGAAATAAGCGGCTTTATCGCATTTTTAAATCTAAGTACACATGGAAGTGCTCGAATGATTACAAAAAAACAAGTAGAGCTTAAAAATACAGAAATCAAATTACTCTTAGAATTTTTAAACTTCTTATCAAAATAAGGAGAATATTAAATAGAACTATCTTTAAGCAATAGATTATACTCTACAAAATTATAATTAAAGAAAGAGGGTATCACTACGATCACTACGCACACAATCAAAAAAATAGGCCAAACCTTCTCTTACATCACACCAGTATCACGAACAGACCGCCCCATCCTAGGCATGGTCGTAGGCAGTAACAAAACATTAATGATCGATGCCGGCAATTCAGAAGATCATGCGGACTATTTTATCCAGAAAACTTTAAAACACGAGAACGCCAAGCCAGATATGGTTGTCCTCACGCATTGGCATTGGGATCATATTTTTGGTCTGCCTGCGCTACCTGATTCGGTTTCAATTGCTTCTGCAAGAACCAGAAAGGAAATGGAGAAGCTTCTTCCGTTTTCTTGGTCAGATGAGGCGATTGATGAGCGGGTGAGGGAAGGAACGGAGATTGAGTTTTGCGCGAAGGCGATAAAAGAAGAATATAAGAATCATCGAGAAATTCAGGTGGTTTTACCGGATGTGACGTTTGACCAGCGGATGGAAATTGATCTTGGTGGGGTCACTTGTGTTGTGCAACATGTTGGAGGCGATCATGCGGAAGATTCAGTGATCGTGTATGTGAAAGAAGAGAAAATCCTTTTTCTTGGTGATTGCATTTATCCGAAAATGTATGCCGAAAAAGTACATTATACGGTGAAAGAAGTCTTGCGTCTTTTAGATGAGTTAGATGCTTTTGATGCCGAAACGTATATTCCTTCACACCAAAGACCGTGGTCAAAAGAGGAGTTTCGTCAGGAAACAGACAAACTTGGGAAGATTGCGAAATTTACTGATCTATTTGGTGGAGATCAGCGGAAAATCACGAATGAATATCAAAAGTACGTGAACAGAGAACTGAAAGAAGATGAATTAGAAACTATAGAGTACTTTGTAGATGGGTATTAAATAATAAATAAAAAAGTCTCATTTGAGTGATTTTCCTCAAACGAGACTTTTTTATTTCTATGGTAACCCTACAAAGTCTTCTGCATCACGAACTGTGACAGACATATTTTTAGCATTAATTATAATGACACAATCCCAAGTTGGCTTAATTTGCAGTTCATCATTCTCATCAATACGGATAATCCCTTTGAATTCAACCGTCTGTTCTAGAAAGACCATTTTCTTTTCTGTATCATCTTTGACAGCTGTTAAATGTTCAGGGTAGTGAACTTTCCAGTCAAAAAAAGTAGTTTTTTTCATAAATCCTCCTGTTTTCACTCGTATAAATCTCCGAATACTTCTTCTGTTTGCTGGATTGTCAGAGTTTTGTTGGTTGGATCGATTGTAATGACACAATCCCAAGTAGGTTTGATTTGTAGCTCGTTGTTTTCATCTATCCAGATCACACCGTTTAATTCAATGGATGGTTCTAAAATGACCAATTTTTTTTCATTATGATCTGTAATCGCAGTTAAATCATGTTGTAAATTGATTGTCCAATCAAAAAACTTTATTGTTTTCATATTTCCTCCTTTTATTCACTGATAACATTGCCATACTTATCTAGTGATGCTTTTCGTGTAGGATTGCCGATTTTCCAAGCTTTTTTATTTCCATTATAACCTATATGATTCGCTACATCTTTAGTTATTACCCATTTACCATTTTTGAACGTACCGCTTGTTTTTTGGGCTGGCGTTTTTCCATGTTTGTCTTTAAACTTTTTTAAATCAACTTTACCCTCTGATTTTTTTAAACTCTTTGGGATTTTTTTAGCTGCAGCATCAGCAGCTTTCTTACTGAAATAATAACTAATCTTATTATAAAGCCAAGAACCAGCTGCAATGGTAACTCCACCAATAACAACTGCACCAGTTACTGTTAAAGCAACTGGTCCTATCCCTGGAATGAGGTAAACACCTGCAGCAGCTGCAATTGCTGAAGTATGAATTTTACCTTTCTTAGAGTTATTTCCTATAAAGATAGTATCAATAGTATCAGGATGTGATGGATTGAAATACTCAAGGGGTATGTCAATAATTTCATCTTCACTATAGAAATTAGGGTCTAAAAGTTCTTTAGGGATATCATCAATACTATTTATAGATTCTAAATCAAAATCTACAAATTCTCTTTTACTTACTTCCTCAGCTTTAACAAAAGGTGATGTAGCAGAAGAGAACATTAGAATAAACGCTACTGCAACGGCTATTTTCTTGAAATGAATAAGCATATTATCACTCCTTTATTTATATATAAATAGAATACATGAGGAAATATATTTATTAAATAGATAACATTAACATTTAAAGATAATTTAAAGTTAATAAGTGAAATCATATTATATAGTTCAATATCCCATCTGTTTTCTATGTTGATAAAAACATCTCATTCCATGAACTACCTTTAACAAAAGAAAGTTTGTCAGGAAACAAACAAGTTTAACTCACAATTCTGCAGAGGGGAAAAGTAAGAATTAAAAGAAAGTAAGATAGAGACGATCATTTATTATGTAATTCCGATCACTAAATTAATTTAGAACACTACAAGTCTCATTTGAGCTATTCCCTCAAACGGAAATTTTTTAATTTATAAACCTACATTCTGCGTCACGAACTTTAACAAACATTACCCAAGTCTTTTTCTTAACTGAAAACAATTCCAATTTATAGAGTAAAATAGTAAAATAATACATATAAACTTAATGAATGCGAAGATCAGATATTTTTTATATATGAACATCTTTGAATATGAAAAAACTTCACTGTGGAAATACGATAAAATCAAATTCACACTCAAACTCCGTTTAAATAGAGACATCAAACAAATAAAGAGGCAATGATATGATAGATGAAAAGGTACGCCAATATATTGAAGACTATATCCTAAGAAGTAAAGAAGAGTTGGAGTTAACGTCTGCATCACAGGATCAGCTTTTGACTCAGTTCAACATTATTAAGCGGTCTGCAAGAACATATCGGGTTTTAGGCTTATTAACTGTATCTACCCGGTATCACCATGTAAATGATTTACCATTAGATCCAGCCCTAGCATCTTTAGCCATAACGACTAATAAAAAAGTGGAATTAAATGAAGATGAACAGGAAACATTTAATTGGTTAAAGGAAGGCTGGATTATCAAGGAGATTCGTTTTGAGAAAGATGGCAAAACAGTTAGTAGATCCCACTATCGGATGGGCTATCGATTATTTGAATATCAATTAATGCAGCAGCAAAGGAAGCAAGATGAATTGGTGAATGAGGTTTTAATGATCAAAGATCATTTGAACGAGGTTGCACTGAAAAAAGACCAAGAACAGCAAATATTACCTCCCCATAGGGTATTAGGGATTAGAGAGTTAGTAGAGAGGGCTCAGCAATTAAATCCAAGCGAGGTGGGGGTTTCTTCATCATTTCCAACCAGTTGGCCACTGATGAAAAGGCTCAAGTTTTTACATTTTGTTTGCGCATTTTGTCATATTTCCTCTCTTAAAGAATCGTTTGATTGGAAAGAGATTGGTGCAACGTATTACCAGGAAATTGGGGGTTCTAAAAAATTTGATGCTGACAAAGAAGAATTTATAAGTGAGATAGAGGACTGGTCGCAAACCTCGATTCAAGAGTTGGGTTTAACGAGTTTGGGGCAAATCACACCCGTCTTTTTTTCTGGAAAATTGAAGGGACAATATTCTTCTTATGAATTTGGACCAGTTCATGCCATCACAAACTTATCAATATTAAATGAAGCCTATCATACAGAAGCAACGACTTTCTGGATCGTTGAAAATCGAGCTATTTTAACAAGTATGGCGTCCAAAAAAGATTTTTTAAAAGAGGTGAAATCATATGTTTTGTGTATAGATGGACATTTACGGTCTGCCCATCGAAGAGCGATGACACAAATATTAGATCATAGTCAGGTAAAGCAAGTGATGATTTGGTGTGATTATGATTTAGATGGTGTTTATATTGCAAGAAATGTTTATGAAACATTGAAAGTTTATGATCAGCTAAAACTTAAGTGGATATTGCCAAATCAAGAAGTGACAACGGATCATCAGTATTATGAACAGCATGTCATGGATTTCCTTCAGCATCACAAGATGGAACAAGAGCAGATGATGGGAGGTGTCGATCTTTGGAAAAAGTGGATTCAGGATTAATATCAATTTTTCAGTCTTCATACTCAGCACCAGAATTGATGCAATCTATGCGGGATATTTCTACTCTTAGTGGGGTTCTTAGTGATTTAGGTGCTCAACAATTTTTTCAAACTCCTGGGGAAATACTAAGGCTTTTAAAAATCATTCAGTTGCTAAATGAAGAAGCTCTAGGTTTAGGTGAACCTATTGAAAATACTGAATCAATCTACTATCGGTATCGAAACCGTTATGACGATAAGGAGCCGCCTTCTCAAAAAAGAGTCGATCAGGTAATTCAGGTGCTAGTGAAGTACAATTGGATTTCTAAACAAACGAGAAGAATCAAAATGCGTGATGTTGGAAAACGGATGATGGATATGCTGATTCGACTGGCCAATGATTCATTAGCTTATTATATGAATGATGAGATTGGCAGGTCGTTGTTTCAGGCTAGACGAGATTCAGATATTAGTGAGGCCTATGACGATCAAGGGATTTCAGGAGGGAACAAAATTGCAAGTATGATAAGGCATGTAGAAAATGCCATCACACTTTTAAAAGAGCGTGAGTTAGAAATGCTTGCCGATCGACATGCCTTACCCCAGTTAGAATTAATTCACGAGTTAATGAATGATTTAGATCTAAAACTGGAAGAGAGATTTAAAAAGTTTCAAACAGTGGAAGACAGTTTAGTTCTTACAGAACTCATGCAGAGAGGGACAGAAGTTCTTACAACAGGGACAAATCTTAGCCTTGGCATGATTAAAAAATATTTAAAGTTTACGAATATGCAGAATACCCCATTTAGTTCTCATATTCAGCCTGAAAAAATTAGACGTTTCATTTCCAGTATGTTTGAACCACCGCTTGAATCAGATGTTCCAGATGTTTACCAGTTGTTAAGTTTCATGGAACAAAATCAATATAAGGATGAGGCAGTTGATGGGTTATGGATTCCTGTGAAATTTGCTTCTCCTTTAACGTCTGGCACAATTGAGGTGGCTGTCGATTATTTAGAAAATTATGAACCTATTATTGACTCAATTCCAGAGGAAGAAGAGGATATTGTATACGCAAACGAAGAGGTGTCTGGTGTTGATTTAGAGCGACACATCGCAGAGTCTAATTGGCTTTTAACAAAGGAAATGATTGATACAACAAAGATTGAAGCGTACTTTGAAAAACAAGAACAAGCGACTTTAGAACAGGTTGTCATTGAGGCTACAACAGAGCAGTGGAGTGATGCAATAAATGCTTTAACTGCTATTTCTGCTTTAGTGAGCAATAAAGAGATTGTTATATCAAAGGGGACGGAACTAAGAGAACATAAACAGTACGCAAAAGAGTGGGAGTGGATGAACAATGAAGATGGAAAAGATATTGTCAAACGAAAAAGAGACAACGACCATCAAAGAAAGTCTAAATGATGAAACGACCGAATTGAATGTAAACCCATTGAATGCTTTGCAAAACATTCGTGGTATTCTCACGCAGACAGAAGAGATGACGTTCATGAACATTCTTTTTTCATCATCTGCTTCAATTCGATCTGGAAATTTTGGGTTATCTCGTAAGGAAGTCGAGAAACAACTAGGTATTTCGGGTGAAGAAGACTTTTTCTCATTTATCAAAAGAGTTAATCAAGCCATTAGCCGATATTTCAAAATCATTTATGATGATGAGCGAGACCAAGTGGTTGTGCTTATGCGAGTGACAGCATCTGCAGCACGTCACACATTATCTAAGGAAAGCTTGGCTATTTTACTTTATATTTTTTATCAACAGGAAGTGCTGCAACATGAATTTACATTATTTGATCAACTGTTAGAGGCTTTGGGGCATGAAACAAAGAAGGCGAATAATAGAATCAATTTAAATATCGACCCTCTGAAAAAAATCGGTGCGATTGAAGACTACGAGACGGATTCAACAGAAAGAGCCTTTCAATTGACGGCAATCGGTGCGAATATTTTTTCAGACTCTTTCTTGCGAAGAACAGCAGAGTTTAGCCACTCAAATCAATTAAATAAAGAGGAAGTCATAAAATTTTTTAAACGCTATAATTTTCAGAGTGAAGGGGCAGAGCAATGATACCTTGGAGATTAACGTTTCACGGGATACGTGATTATCGTCCGGAACAAATTGATTTAGCTGGAGCTGATCAGCATATTCTTATTTCTGGGCCAAACGGTTCTGGTAAGTCCACCATTACTTATTGTCTAGGTGCTGTCTTATATTCTTCAAAAGTTGACTTGGAAGGCTTAAAATCACGTAATCTTTTGCCTGACGAGACGTGGAAAGCTAAAATTTCAATTGTGTTTCAAAATGAAGGTCCGATGAAAATCGATGCAGCAAAGTTTATCCAATTTACGTTGAACATCGTACAAGAGTCTGGACAATTGTTAAAAAGGGAATACACCATTTCAACTGGAGAAGAGATAGATAAGTGGGAGAATACAATCACATATACCTCTGGCGGCGGACAGTTTAACTTTTCATCTTATAAAGAAACACTACTGTATAAATATAAGATCGATCCCGACGCCTATTACTTAATTTGGTATCAGCAAGATGTCAATCAATTTGCGACCATGAATCCAGAAGAGCGTTTTCGAGTGTTTAGTGATATGCATGGCATTTCTCAGATGCAGCAAGAATGGGAAGAAAGCATTGAGAGATTAAAAGAATCAAAGGAAGCGTTAGACCTTACAAAGCACAACGTCGATAACAGTAAATTAAGTCTCGATATTAGTAAACAACGCTTATATCTTTTTAATCAGAATCAAGAACGTTTAAAAACGGGAGGCACACAATATATAAGAGCCCTCCTTTTATTAGAAAAAGCACTCAAAAAAGAACAGAAGCTGTTGGAAGATTTGATTGATCAGCTTGAAACTGATTATGAAGAAATAAATGATGAAATTCAGTTGGAACAAGCACAATTTTCAGAGCGCAGTGAAGGCGTAAATCAACTTTTACTTAAACAAGAAAAGTTAGAAGATGATATTGAAGCTGGTTACGAAGAGATGTCTTTATTAAAAGAAAAGAAAGCTAAGAAAAGTGAAGAGATAGCTATAAGAGGGGAGGAATTAAAGGATATCACAGAACAAGAAAGATATATTCGGCATACTGAGCAGGAAGTGAAGACAAACCTCGTTCGGTTGAAAAAAGAGATTGATCATAACACGTATTTGCTTTCGCAAATGATGGAAAATGAAGTTGAATTAAAAGAGATAGAGAATCAATTACGTAATGAAATAGCAGCATTAAAGTTTAAAATAGAGCAAGATGAAAATAATAGTAAAAAAATGAAAGAGCTTTTAAATGAGTACCTGAGTTCTCATGATGTGAGCATGAGAATTGATCAATTAGATTTAGAAATCAAAAAATCAAAAGATGAACAGTTTACGTTATCAAAAGAGATCGAGGAATTAGAAAACGAACATCAATTATTGATGGGAAATCAAGAGCTTTCTCAACGCCAAAAGCAGTCACTCAGCTATTTTAGAAATAGAAACGTGAAAGCATTTCCTCTTCGTGAATTAGTTGAATTAGATGAACAGGCTCAATTAAATGATGAGCAACTATTCGATGCGATTAAGTACACAATCTTTTTTCAAGGGAAAAAAGTCGAGCCACCTAATGACCTTTATCATGTGTCCCTCATGAATATAGTTCCAGATCGCTCAATTACATTTTTACCAGCACTTCATCTTAAAGTGAAGGAAAGTGTACGAGACGAATTCATTCCGCATGCAATCAAAGCATTGTGGTGGGTCGAGCAATTCTTCAAACATAAGACCATCCACATCAAAAATGGATATTTATATGATGAAATGGGTATTCGAGGTTCACAAGAAAAAGACCGATTGATCTTAAGCGAAACATCATTACAAGCTAGAAAAAAAGAAGTAGATCAACAATTAAAGATAAAGAAGATAAGGTGTACGGAATTAGAGAAAGAGCTGAATGAGTTAACGATACAACTACAAAATCTAAATGGTGTTATTTCATCTGTGAAAGAAGCAGAAGCGTTTATGTCAAAAGAGTACGAACGGGAAGATCGAGGGAGACAATTAATAAGAAAAGAAAAGGAATTGTCAGGCAAGCAGCAGCAGTTAAAACATCTAGATCAAGAAAGACACGATTTGAATAACGTAAAAGCCCAACTGAACAATGATTATGCGTTGTTCGAACGAGAAGGAACTTTTTACGAAGAGTTAGGGAAAATGAAAGAAAAGTATCAAGCATTTAAAGCACTTGAACAAGAGTTGGCTGAGATAGATGGAGAGTATGAAAGGTGCAAGAAAAAAATCCACTATTTAGAAGAAGAACTTGATACGCATCTTGTCATAGTCAAAAAACAAAAGAGAGTGAAAGAAGCATTAGAAGATGACTTACAACATAAAAATAGAGAGAAAGAGGACATAGGTCGTCGACTGAAAGAAAAACAGGATGAAATTGATCGAATGAAGCAAGAATTGGTAGGTTACATGCAAGAGATCATGGAAATCAAAAATTACGAGTCACAGCTTTACTCAGGAGCAATCCAAGAAAGATTCCCTGATCAAATTCCATCTATTAACGATTTAAGAACAGAACGCGATCATGGAAAAAGGATGTTTGATGGTGCAAGAAATGAACCTGAGATTGATCCAGAAGCACCTGAAAATTATAAGGCTGCAAAGACTGAATATGAAAGACTGGATCAAGAATATAAGCGTTTAGACAATTTATTAACAGAGAATGGAGCGAGGACAGAGCAATTAAAGGACAAGTTAGAAACAACGATTAACATGAGAGTGCTTGAGGTGAGGAATCGATTTGAATTCTTTATGAGACAGTTTCAATTTGAAGGGGAAGTGTCTTGGACAGTTGATGAAGATAGAAGAGGGCGTAATGTGTTTAAATTATTCATTAAAGCAAGGAAAGAAGGCCATCGGGGGACGATGGAAGATGTTAGTGTAAAAGCACGAGGCGGGCGAGTAGGAAAAGGTGTGTCCGGCGGTGAAGAGTCGTTAAGCTCATTACTATTTGCACTAGCACTATTACAAAATTTATCGTTTACACCAGGTTTTATTGTACTAGATGAATTTGATAGCGCGCTTGATGAAAATCGAAAGTTAAAAGTGTTTGATTTATATGTGCAGGAATTAAAAAGGAAATTAATCATTCTTTCACCAAAGTCACACGAGAAACAATACCTAGATCGATTCTCAAAAGCTTTAGTTGTTCAACATGATTCAACGATCCCATTTAGCAAAATTGTGGGGCTTGTTATGAAATAATGAATTTTTAATTGCTAAAATTTATTTTAAGCTAATTTTTAAATAATTCACTATAAAGTGATGTTCTAAATTTTAATGATTAATTACTGACTATCATGATAGGATGTAGTTCAACAGAGAATAGATATTAGTTGCAACGATTGAATGAAGCTGCTTTTGTTATTTTTTATGCAAGCTGTATCAAATTGTTTAACATATGAAACAGTTTCCCTGAAGATGAATTAGTAACCAAAAGCCATCTCCAGTGAGGTGGTTTTTTGCGCATTCTATTTTGGGTATAATCAAAATTAGGTAAAGAAAAGATAAAAGAATGATAAATTCTGTAAACTTAATCGGAGGTACACATGAAGCAACTATACATGAAGCAGAAAGTATTTAGTCTGAGCGGCAGGTTTACAGTAAAGGATCAGCAGGAGAACGATGTGTATTTGGTCGAAGGCAGTTTTATGAAGATACCGAAGACGTTCACCATTCTGAATACAGAACGAGAAGAAATTGCTGTGATTATGAAGAAAATGTTTAGCTTTTTACCGAAGTTTTTAGTAGAAGTTGGTGGTCAAGAGGTATTGACGATCAAAAAAGAGTTTACGTTCTTTAAAGCAAAATATTCAATTGATGCTGCGGGTGTAGAAGTGCAGGGTAACTGGTGGGATATGAATTTCCAAGTGCTGCAAAGCGGCGAAGTGATCGGCCAGGTGAAGAAGGAATGGTTTACATGGGGAGATAGTTATAAGGTCGATATTTTGAAAGAAGAAATGGAGCCTGTGATGATTGCGCTCGTTGTTGCGATTGATTGTGTGAAGGCTGATGAAGCAGCGTCTAGGTCTTCGTCGTCGACAACGACGAATTAGATAAATATGTTCTTAAAGCATAATGAAATGAAGAAGAGTGGTAGGACATTACTCTTCTTCATTAATCAGTAGAACGAATCATGTTTCTTTACTTTTCAATGGGGTACTTCTCTGCATTTTTTATTAATTTTTCTTCAATTATTTCTTTCACATTTAGATGAAGATCTGAACAAAGCATAAGAGAATATATTAAGATATCTGCTATTTCCTCTTTGATATTTTCTTCGTTCGCCTCAAGAGCATCTTCATTACTTTTCCATTGGAAGTCTTCAAGCAGTTCAGCTGCTTCTATCGAAATTGAGATGGCCAAGTCTTTTGGATTATGATACTGTCTCCAGTTTCGATCATCTCGAAATTGGTTAATCGAATGTATTAAATCTTTGAGCTCAGTCATAATTGCCTCCCTCATTTATCTCTTGTAATTTCCTTCTCAATTTTTCATCTGTTGCATAAATATAAAGCCCGTGAATGCCTCGCTTCATCAGAACGTTAATCGAGTTTAGTATAATTTTTTCTTTTGCCTGTTTGATTTCCTCTGCAGACATGTCACTTCTTGTTGTGAATGCACCTGTATCTTTATAATTTGACGTGTCTATGAGAAGTTCATCCTTTTCTTCATCATAGCTGATAGAAGGGCCAAGTATGACGCCGACATAATTTAAATCAAATCCTTGAACCGTATAGATTGAGCCCACTTCTCTAACTGAATCTGCATGTTCAGCCCATGTCCATTTATCATTTGTAAAATTCCAGGGCATATTGATACCGTCTTCATCTACGATATAGGCAGCTCCATCTTTTTTATGTAAAAAGTCAAAGGTAGATACAATGCGGGATAGGCCTACTTCATTATCTTTTTCTTGAATGGCAGTTTTAAATTGATTAGGATTCTCAAAAATTTTGAGTTCGAAAGATTCCTGTTTTTTAGGCAGAGTTAATAATCGTTTTGAGACAAACTGGTCAATCCATTTCAACGTATCAGTATCAGCATGCATACGCATCTGTTCTGTAAGTTTCACAGTCTTGGCATGGTATCTGTTTGTTATTTCCTCGAGTAATTTTTCATTCCAGTAGCTTTTAATTTTGAGTACCTGCTTTGGATCAAAAATGACAATGGTGATTTTACTTCGTTTGATAATCTCCTCTAGTTGGTTTTGGTAATGGAAGTTATTGTACTTATCATCTTTTGTTAATAAAAGGTGGGCTTCATCAATTAACACGATATCAGCCATATCACCTGACTTTGTCATCTGATTGATAAACGAGGTTGGTCTCATAATTTGTTTCTTCTTCAGATTTGGCAGACTCTTTGCGATGTTTTGATATGTTTTAAGCATTTCCGCATGATTCACAAGTAAATAATTGTTCTTTTTGTTTAAGACAGATTCCATATCATTTGATAAATCTTGAATCGTATTAAAGAGAGAACTTAGTAAAACACTCTTCCCAGTTCCTGCATCACCCTCTATCGAAATCACATGGTGACCGGACTGTTTGATATGCTCTTTACAAAAAGATAAGATTTCATTTTTAATTTCTACTTGTTGAGGTGATAATTCTTTATAGGGAGACAGTTTATAAATATCTCTATTTTTTAATGTTTCAATTGAATGAGTAACGATCTCCTCTTTTTGAAGTTGCGTCCATACCTCATTAAAGACAGATTCATTGTAAAAGTCTTTCTGATAATAATGGTGCATCTCCCTCGATCGTGTCTGGCTAACATTTTTTAATTGAAAACGATTTTCTGCAATAAAGTAGTTTATGAGATTTGTCTCAATATTATAAGAGGCAGATTGATGAAAGCGTTCATGTCCGATCAGAATGGTTTTGGTTAGTTTATTCTTGTTCTGGTCTTTCAAATGGTCTTTCAAACGTCTGCTAGCTTGGACTGACTGACCAATATAAGCAGATGGTTTCTTCTTTTCATCATAAAGAATATAGACAATAGGTTGATTATGAAATACGGTTGTTCGTAAAGAAAGAATTTGATCTGTCATAAAATCGCGTTTTTCAATAATAAGTTCACTCATTTAGCAAGCCCCTGTAGTCTTTTTGCCTATTATCGTATCATAAATTTAGCAAAATATCTCAGTGGTTATAGGTAAATATTGAATCTCGAGATAAATTAGACATGTTGAGTTATTTTTCGATTTACAATATGAAGATACGAGGTGACCAAACTGATCACATTCCAATACAAAGTATTTCTAACAGTCGTCGAATGCGGCAGTTTTACAAAAGCCGGCGAGAAACTTGGTTTGACGCAGTCTGGAGTCAGTCATAATATTGCGAAGCTTGAGTCGGAATTAGGGGTTGTGCTGCTTCGGCGGAATCGAAACGGGCTGTCGCTAACAGACGCAGGTGAGCGGGTGATGCCGCATATTCGGCAAATCGTTCATCATGCGTCATTGCTTGAGCAGGAGGCGGCGTTGATTCAAGGGATGGAAGTGGGGATTATCAAGATCGGAACGTTCTCTAGTTTTTCTTCAAAAATGCTTCCGCAGCTGATTCACCGTTTTACCAAAGGGTATCCCAATATCCAAGTAGAGTTATATGAAGGTGGTTATGAGGAGATTGAGGAATGGATTGCGTCTGGCACGGTTGATGTCGGTTTTTTAACGCAGCCATCAAGAGAATTTGAAACTGTTCCACTTTTCCAAGATGAATTGGTGGTGCTCATGCAAGAGGACCATCGCTTCAATACGAAGAAAGTGATAGAAGTTGACTCGTTACATGATGAATCATTCATTATGCCAAAAGCGGGCTGTGATCTGCTCATTAAGAAATTATTAAAAGAAAGAGGCGTGAAGCCTCAAGTTTTGCTTGAAATTGGAGACAACAATGCGCTCATTTCTATGGTTCAAGAAGGGCTCGGAGTGACCATCATTCCGACATTCATTTTGCTGCCGCAGATGTCTCATACGAAAGTCATTCCACTTGAGACAAACGTATATCGTGAGATCAATTTGGCGTTCAAATCATTCAAAGCAGCATCCCCATCGGCTAAAAGATGGATCGAAGCGGTCAAAGATCAATTTAAGTAAAATCAGCTTGAACGAGATGTCTCCCATTCAAGCTGATGGTTTATAAGGTCAACACGCCGCGAATAGTGATAACCGCCGCGCCTGCCACTTTGATCACAGGCTTTGATTCATTCGGAATGACCGTGATACGAAGTATGCCAGGTCTGCCGATAGCATCCCCTTGGGCAATGTTCAGATGAGTGATTTCTTGCTGAGAAATGATACCCTCTAAATAAAGATAGCCAGCCAATGCTCCGTTTGCTGCCCCCGTTACCGGATCTTCGGGTATCCCAATTCCAGGTGCAAAATCTCTCGTGTAAAGATCACATTCTTTTGTGGTATGAAATGTATAAAGGTGAGTCGTCGTGATATTCTGCTCTTTATTCATTTTCCCTAAAGCCGCTAAGTTCGGTGCTGCTTGATCGATGTCTTTCTGGTGCTTCATCGGAACGAGAAGATGCCAGTTTCCGGTGTTTGCTAATTTGATAGGATAAGATGGATCAATGCGGTCACTGCTGACACCAAGCATGTCACTAAGCTCTTCTAAATCAATCATAAAATCTCGCGTTTTCGGCGTCACCTGCGTCATTTCCACATCGATGACTTTGTCATTTTCTTCGTGCCACACAACAGGAACATTGCCAATCTTTGTTTCTAACACGACCCCTGTTTTCTCTTTTGCCAGCCCAAGCTCCGCCGCCAAAAGCCAAGTCAATCCAACAGTCGCATGCCCGCAGAAATTGACCTCTTCCGTCGGTGTGAAGTATTTGACCCGATAATCTGCTTCTTTATCATGTGCAGGCAGCAAGAAGACAGATTCCGGTAAATTCAACTCTTTGGCGATATTCTGCATCTCATCCTCCGTTAAAAGATCACCATCCAACACGACCCCAGCAGCATTTCCTCCAAATTTCTCAGTTGTAAATGCATCGACATGGTATACTCTAATGTCTCTCATAAAATGAATCCTCCTATACACTCTTGTTACGTTTATCATAAGTTTGTTCAATGCATTCGTAAAATGAATCTTTTTGATACTTTAAATCGGAGGTGTTCATGTAAGGGGATGAGTTTTCTCAGAATACAGGTTTGAGTAAAATATAATGAAAGAAAAAATAAAGCGAGGGATGCATGATAGCTATAGGTGGATACATCAATATTGGCATCGTTTTTTATGAGGCCATTCATTTACCAAATACTTTTCGCCAATTGTCTGATTATCTAGCTCAAAAAGAAATGTCTATTACCAAAGTAAAGTTTAGTCAGGACCCTGATGGCGAAATGTGGATTGAACACTGTATAAAAGAGAGTATCATTAAAGACGATGACTTTTCAGGTTATTATATGGAGTTTGAATTATCGGGATCGAAGCTAAATGATATGACGATCAACATACAAAAAGAAGCAGGTTACGTAGGGTTCGTTATCTCTTTAAAGTGGACAGATGTTGTTTCTCATAATGTCATTCGTCTTCAACAGGGGATCATACGCTGTCTTGAGGATCTTTATCATACGCTGACGTTTGAATATGCTTTCATTGGACATGAAATTGAAGTAGAGATTCATCCAGATGAGTTCGAAAAGTGCCTGCAAGAACAGCATGCTTTTCCAGTTGCTCTAATTGGCAAAGGAGGTCACATAGACATTTATTATGGTGATGTGACGATTGACGGCCTTTCTTCTCAAGAAAGAAGGAGGGAATGTTTAAAGGTTGAAAGGTAAATCGTAAAAAAGCCTCCTGAATGTCTCAGGAGGCTTTTTCCATCCATCACCCATAATAATTATTCGCCTGAATAAAAAACTGGGATTGCATGTAGTTATATGTGATTTTCGAGAAGTCGAAAGGCTGGCCGTTTGTGAGATGAAAGACGGTTTCGACGCGGAGAGCGGGATCGTCTTGTTTAAGGCCGAGGTGTTTTGCTTCGGTTTCATTCAGTTTGCCTACTTGCAAGTACATATCGGAAAAGCCGACTTTGAGCCCAAGGCCTTCACTGATAAATTTAAAAACAGAATCGGCGGCAATTTCTGTGTTGAGATAGGGAATGATGGTTTTTCGGTAATAGGATTCTTCTAGACATAAGGTTTGTCCATTGATGTAACGGATGCGTTTGAGGTAAAAAACATCCTCATCTTGTTCAATATTCAAATTAAGCGCTGCTTCTTCGGGCGGTTTGATGGTGTCTAGCATTAAAACCTCTGAAGTCAGTTGAAATTCCTCTAAATCTTTTTTAAATCCTTGGTTGGATAAAAGGCTGATGTAGCCCTTGCGCCTGTGTCGTCGAACAAAGATGCCGCTGCCCCTCACTTGATAGATAATTCCTTTTCTTTCGAGTAAGTCTAATGATTTGATAATGGTGCTTTTGCTCACAGCAAATTGGCTCATGAGGGTTTCGAGTACAGGAAGCTTGTCCCCTTGCTGCAGCTCATGGGTGACAATATATTTTTCAATATCGCTCGCAATTTGTTGATACTTTAACATAGCCATTCCTCTTTGTTTTCACGATTTATTGTCTTTGATTATAGCACATACCGATTTTTCTTTGATATGTTAAATGAAATTATATATGTATTGATAAATTGTACCGGTATAATTATAATGTACATATACTAGTAGTGATAAAGGGAGGGTTATATGTCAAAAGTGAGGGATTATCAAAAGCTTGCAGAAGACATCTTAGAGGCAGTTGGCGGAGAAGAAAATGTGGTGAGTGCCGCAAGATGCGCCACGCGTCTGCGTTTGGTACTGAAACGTTCGAATCCAAAGGCCAAGGAAGCAGTCAATGCGATGCCTGGCGTCATTACCGTGGTGGAAAACGGCGGTCAATTTCAGGTCGTCATCGGCCAGCATGTTGGTGAGGTATACGAGCATTTTTCAAGCCTTGTTCAGCTTCAAACGTCGGATGATGACCAGCCTAATGAAAACAAAGGAACGATACTGAACCGTGTCATTGCGACCATGTCCGCTGTGTTTGCACCTTTTGTGTATATTTTGGCCGCAGCTGGTATTTTGCAAGGTGCACTTATCCTCATTAATTTGTTATTTCCAAGCTTTTCGAAAACGGGAACGTATGAAGTCTTTAGCTTTATTTCCTGGGCGCCGTTTACGTTCTTACCAATCTTTATTGCCATCACAGCAGCCAAGCATTTTAAAACGAATATGTATATCGCCGTAGCGTGTACAGCAGCGCTTGTTAGTCCGGCTTGGACAGAAATTGCTGGACGTGTAGCTTCAGGTGAAGGCGTTACCTTTTTAGGGATTGCGTTATCTGAAACTGTTTATACGTCATCCGTTTTGCCTCCGCTGTTCTTAGTGTGGATTCTTTCATATGTAGAGAGATTTTTAAACAAACGGATTCACGAGGTTGTCAAACCGCTATTTGTGCCATTTCTCTGTATGGTCGTCATGGTTCCGTTAACCATTCTATTAATTGGACCTCTTTCAACAGCAGGTGCAAATGGGATTGCAAACGGATACAATATCTTGGCAGAAAATGTACCGGCTTTAGCAGGCGCCATTATCGGTGGGTTCTGGCAAGTGCTTGTCATTTTCGGCGTTCATTGGGGCATCACGCCAATGGTGCTCGCCAACTTTGAACAGTACGGACGGGACTCCTTCCAGGCATATCAAACCATCGCTGTTATCGCTCAGGTCGGCGCAGTGTTAGGGGTTATTTTAAAAGCAAGAAACCGCGAAACTCGGAAAGTCGGAGTGTCAGCTGGAATCACGGGACTCTTCGGAATTACCGAGCCAGCGATTTACGGTGTTACCTTACGTTTTAAAAAGCCATTTATTTTCGGATGTATTTCTGGAGCAGCCGGTGCCATTGTTGCCAGCTTCTTTACGCCTTATTACTTTGCGTATGCAGGCTTGCCTGGTCCGCTGACAATTGTGAACGGAATTAGTGCAGATTATCCAACATCGATCATCGGTATCTTAATTGGTGTCGCAATTGCGCTGATTTTACCAGTTGTGCTCATTCAAATGTTTGGTTATGGGGAAGATACAGTAGAACAGACGGCAAGTACAACACCAGTCAAAGATGAAGAAAATAAGAATGCTTCGATGAACAATGAAGAAACAATCACTGCACCACTTGCTGGAAAAGTACTCGCATTATCTGAAGTACCAGATGCCGTATTTAGCTCTGGGGCGATGGGCAAAGGGTTTGCGATTGAACCGACAGATAATAAGCTGTATGCACCGTTTGACGGCAGCGTCGTCATGCTTGCACCAACAAAGCATGCTATTGGACTTCGTTCAGAATTTGGTGTGGAGTTACTTGTTCATGTAGGAATTGATACGGTTTCTCTAGATGGCTCAGCGTTTACACTCAAGATCAAAGAAGGTGACAAGGTGAAGAAGGGTGACTTGTTGATGACATTTGATCAAGAAGCCATTGAAAGCAAAGGATTAAAAACAGTCACACCGGTCATCATCACCAATACACAAGCGTACGAAGATGTGATCGTAGAACAACTATCGACATGTCAGCCAACGGACGTCATGATAACAATTGTGAAATAGGAGGAATATATAATGACATTACCAAAAGATTTTCTATGGGGCGGAGCATTAGCTGCACATCAATTCGAAGGTGGATGGAATGAAGCAGGAAAAGGCCCAAGTGTTGTGGATGTAATGACAGCTGGTGCCCACGGAGTACCGAGACAAATGACGGAGACGATAGAAGACAGCAAATTTTATCCGAACCATGAAGCAATCGATTTCTACCATCGTTACAAGGAAGATATCGCGATGTTTGCCGAAATGGGGTTAAAATGCCTTCGTACATCCATCGGCTGGAGCCGAATTTTCCCAAAGGGAGATGAAGCAGAACCGAATGAAGCTGGTTTACAATTCTATGATGATGTATTTGATGAACTGCTCAAGCATGGCATCGAGCCTGTGATTACACTGTCTCACTTTGAGATGCCGCTTCATTTGGCAAGAGAATACGGCGGATTCCGAAGCCGAAAAGTCGCTGAATACTTCGCGAAATTCGCTGAAGTGTGCTTCAATCGTTACAAGGACAAAGTCACATACTGGATGACATTTAATGAAATCAATAACAAAATGGATGTCAACAACCCGCTGTTCCTATGGACAAACTCAGGGGTATCAGTCAAAGAAGGCGAAAATGCCAAAGAAATCATGTATCAAGCAGGACATCATGAATTACTAGCAAGTGCATGGGCAGTAGCAAAAGGCAAAGAAATCAATCCTGCTTTTCAAATTGGTGCAATGGTATCTCACGTACCAATCTATCCGTATTCCTCAAATCCAGAGGATGTCATGCTTGCTGAAGAATATATGAGACAACGCTATTTCTTCCCAGATGTACAAGTTCGGGGCTACTATCCGAGCTATGCACTGAAAGAATTCGAACGCGAGGGCTATCATATTCCGTTTGAAGAAGGCGATGAAGAAAGCTTAAGAAAAGGCAAAGTAGATTATCTTGGCTTTAGCTACTACATGTCGACAACAGTTAAAAGTGATGCAGTGTCTGATAACGACGGAGACATTGTCAACGGAGCCCTTCCGCATGGTGTAGACAATCCTTATATCAAATCAAGTGACTGGGGCTGGTCCATTGACCCGACTGGCTTAAGATATACGTTGAATCGTTTTTACGATCGTTATCAAATCCCGCTCTTCATCGTTGAAAATGGGTTTGGTGCTATAGATCAAGTGGAGGAAGACGGTTCCATTCATGACCCAGAACGAATTCAATATCTCGCTTCTCATATCGAAGCACTGAAAAAAGCCATCGAATACGACGGTGTTGACCTTATTGGCTACACACCTTGGGGGATCATTGACATCGTGTCATTCACAACAGGTGAAATGAAAAAACGCTACGGCATGATCTATGTTGACCGCGACAACGAAGGCAACGGCTCAATGAAGAGACTCAAAAAAGATTCGTTTTCTTGGTACCAAAACGTCATTGCCACGAATGGTGAAGAAGTGTAATAAAGAAAAAATAGAAGCCCGGATGAGCGTGGTATATGCTTGTTCGGGTTTTTGCACTCTTTCGGAAAAATTGGTGTGTATATCCTTTTGTTCACTAGATATAAGTCTTATAATTTAGTAAGAAAGAAGAAGAGTGGAATGGGAGAGATCATAAATGACGAAATGGTGGATGATTCGTGCAGGCGACCAGAATGATTTAATTCCGATGTGGGAAGAGAAGGGCTTAGCATCAATCGGTTGGCCAAAATTAGGTAATCCAAAACAATATCAAACAAAGCAAGAAATGAATGCCCGAGCTGATGTCATCTTCGCCGAGAGCAAACCTTTTACAAGAAGAAGCTGGGTTAGTCAGGTATGGAGGTTTAGTAGAGAAATTCAAAAGGGAGATCGAATTATTACATACATAAAAGAAAGCCGTGAATACCGAGTTGGTACGGTGACTGCTCCACATTTTTTTGATGAAGCAGCAGGGGATAAAATGTATCCAAATCATATTCAAGTCAACTGGGAACCAATCGCAGTGAAACGAGATTCTCTTAGCCAATCAGCTAAAAACAGCCTCGGTTCTATATCAACTGTTTTTCGTGTAGATGATTGGGGAGAAGAAATTGAACACCTACTGAAAAACCCTACTTCTATACCGGCATCCGAAGATGAAACCGAGGAAGATGAAATTATTGAAGATTTAGTCAGCAAAGCAACTGTGATGATTGCAGATAAGGTGGATAAATTAGACCCGTGGAAGATGCAAGACTTAGTCGGGGGGCTACTGCAAGCTATGTCATACAATGTTCGTGTAAGTCCAAAAGGTCCTGACGGCGGTGTAGATGTATTAGCTTATAAAGATGCATTTGGGTTTGAAAAACCTATTATTAAAGTACAAGTCAAGCATCGAAAAACTTCAGCCAGTGCACCAGAAGTGCAACAACTATTAGGAGCCAACCCGATGAATGCAAATAGTTTATTTGTTTCTACTGGCGGATTTACCTCTCATGCAAAAGCTGTTGCGAAGCATAATGAAGTTCATCTATTGGACTTAGAAGAACTCGTCAATCTGATTGTACATTGGTATGAGAATATGCCCACAGAAACAAGATCTTTATTACCTTTGAAAAAAGTGTATGTGCCTGAGTGATTTTTTATTGTTTAAGTTTTATTAATGCCTGAATACAAAGAAAAAAGAGGGTAATGGTGACAAAGTAGTTCATTGGGTTGTGAAAGATCTTCATGTTCAAGGATATTTGAAGAAGAATCCAAAGGCCGAATGATTTTTTTATACATATTGATACTCCTTTTGAGAGTGGTTTGTTTTTAGTTAGCATTGTCTCATATTGTTGCAGAGGTTGAAAAGAGATAAAGAAATGAATAGGTTTCATTACATGATTTGGTATAATTGATCTATAAAAACGTTAAATGGTAGATAAAGAATAGGAGTTGTTGTAATGAATCACACTCTGCAAATGGGAGCCAATACCGTACTAAACTCTCCAAAGGGACAGGTATCCATCAGCTATGAAGTGTCATCTGAAATTGATATTTCTTTAACGGCGTTTCTTTTAACAGATTCGGATCAGGTTCAAGGAGATCATGGCATTATTTTTTACAATCAACCAGAGAGTGCTACGGGTGTCGCGACACTTTTACCAGCAGAGGTATCAGGTCAGTTGAAAAGGCATCAACTAAATTTTGATATGAGCAAAGTGCCTTCTGGAATCACAAAGATGGCTATTACACTAACAGAGGATCAAGGATCGAGCTTTTCTCAAGTGAAGAATTTACAAGCAGAAATTCGAACAGGTGACGAGGTGCTTTATCTAACACCAGTAAACTTTACAAATGAAAAGGGCATTGTCGTAGTAGAGCTATATATAAGAAATGGTGACACGAAAGCATGCTCAATCTGGCGTGGCTTCGATTCTGGACTGGAAGGGCTATGCAAGCTTTATGGTGTGGAGGTTGAACCTGATGAACAGGATATTTCTACACCTCAAATGGCTCCTGAAAAACAACCAATTGAAGACCCTGCTCAAACAAAGACAACTGCTAAAGAGAAAGTCGCTGCACCTATCAGTTTAGAGAAAGTTCAAGGTAAAATTAGTCTAGATAAAGGTCATAAACCGATCATAATCGAGAAAACGCCTGAGATCACAGCTACAGTATCTTGGGAGTCTGGCACTGATTATGATATTTATGCATTGCTCTACACAAAGTCAGGAAAGCAAGTAGATGTGGCTATGTTTGGTGCGAAAGAAATTCCTGCTCTCAAAAGTTACGACAACGGAGCTGTTGAGCATATGGGAGATGTCGGTAGAGACCATGAATCAATGAAAACAGAAGTTATTAAACTACGGTTAAATGACGATATCCTTGCTGTCGTTCCGGTTGTTTATTCTGCCCAATCAAACGGAACAGGTTCCTTTTATAGATATAGAGTATCTATGAGTATCGATAATCATCAAGGAACGTCTGTGACGATTCATGCCAAACATGCCAATGACAATGACCGTATTTATTCTTGTGTGCCAGGTATGCTTCAAAATACAAATGATGGTGTGATCATCAGCCCACTTGAGCTTTACAGCAAACCAAACTCTGAGCGGAGACCTAAATTAAAAATGAAGTCTTCTAATGAAATTGAGGTATTGATGGATAAAGGACCTGTCAATGATTATAAATAAAACGGATGTATGGCTAGACAGAGCAAAGTGCTTTGTTTAGCTTATTTTATTTAACCCGTTAAATAGAGAGTCTATTCCGTTTTTTATGTCAATTAACCTATTTTTCCGTTTTGGTGGACACGGTAAAATAGACTTTATGATCAATAATGGAAGGAGTGACTTCTTCTGGGTAAGATACTTGATGCAAAAGCACTAACAAGTGCCATGGATGCAAGGGCAAAACACTACCAGGAACTCCGTGAACAAATGGTCAATTTAAAAAAGACACTTCAAGGCGTGGCAAACCTCGGTGATGATTTCACGGGAAAAGGTGCCGATAACATTAAAAGCTTCTACAAAGAGCTCGCCGGAAATGTAGATATGTTTATCAGCTTCATTGATAAGCAAAAAGCCTTTCATGAAGGTGTTTCTGGGACACTAGATGATACAAACTTTGGCGGCGACACCTTTGTAGAAGAACACTTTTTAGACAACGCTGTACATATGGGCGTCAAAAATGCCAAAAGCATTGTGAAGGATCAAAAAAAGGCGCTTAAAACGATTTTTCAAGACATCGACGACCTCATTTCTCTAGAAGTATTTGATAGTCAAACCTTTGATGAAAAAATTGCAGATGCGGAAGACGAGCGAAAAAAGACAGTGAAAGACCTAAGAGAGCTTGATCAAAATTTAAAAGATGAATATGCTTTGTCAGAAACGGAGCAGCAAGCTACAATGGCATTGTACGCAGAAATGATCAATGCTACAAATGACGGAAAAGCGATTTCTCCGATGAATTTTGACAAGAAAGCGTATCAAAATAGCGAAATCTACAAGGCAAAAAGCGATATTGAGAAGCAAACTTCCGAATATCTCAACATTAAAAAAGAACAACAGGAAGCTAGGAAGATTGCGAAAGAACAAGAAGCCCTCGCCAACCGTCCTTGGCATGAAAAAGCACTTGATTACGGCGGGAATATCGTGAATGAACTGACTGGCGTGAACGATGCAAAACGTGCAGCTACAGGTGTTGACCCGATCACAGGTGAAGAACTTACCGCAGGACAGCGCGTCGCCGCAGGCGGCATGGCAGCAGCGGGTTATATCCCAATCGTCGGCTGGGCAGGACGCATTTTCAAAGGTGGAAAAGCCGTCTACAAAACCACCCAAGCCACCTCAGCCGCAGTACGAGCAGTCGACATCTACAAGACCTCGCAAAAATCCTTTGACGCCTTAAAATCATCTCAAAAAGGCTTATATGGCCTCACCGCCACAAACGGCTTCAGCGAAGCGATTACGGGGCGAGATATGTTTGGGAATAAGATCTCAAAAGAACAGCAGGAAGCGAGTATGAATGCGGCACTTGGAATGCTTTTGCCGTTTAGTAAAAAGAGCATCAATGGTAGTCTGAGGATCGGAGAACAAAAAGTTGCTGAGAAAATAATAGCAGAAAGAACCAAAGGATTAGATTTAAGGAAGCACCCTATACAAAGAAAGCAGTTAAGCACTAAGAAGATGAAAGAGCTGAAAGACAAATTTGAGAATAGGACGATTACGAAATTAGAATATGAAAATTATAAATGGAATAAAAAGTTTGCCAAACATAGAAACACTGGTGTGAATGAGTTTTGGTATCAGGAACGTCAAAGGATTTTGAATAAAGAGGATCCAACCAGAAACTGGGATAAGCAGCAATTAAATGATATTCTAAATGGTAAGAAGCCTAAAGTAGATGGAAAAACTGTGCAAGGTCACCATTCTTACAGTGCATCACAATATCCACATTTAGCGAACAAAGGCGAAATTATATATCCAGCTACACCAAATGAACATTTTAATGGTTGGCATGGAGGTAATTGGAAGAATAGTCTACCTGGAGAAAGAATTAAACCTATTGACGATTTCTAATCTATGGAGGAGAAACTAAATGCCTAAAATGAAAATGCGAATAGAGAAAGATGATGATCAAATCAAATATATCTCGATTCTAAGAAAACATACAGATAAAAGTATTTCTGAAATAAAAGAAGCAATAAATAAAAATGATTTTATTTTATCATATAATTTATTAGATATTGATGAATTGAAAGAGATGAAAAACATTATAAGTTTACTAGAAAAAGCTGGAGCTAAAATGCATATTTATGAAGATAGTCGAGAGGTTAGTGTTGAATTTTTAGATAATCTTATTGAATCTTATTTAGATACAGAAAGGTATCTAGAAGAAGTGGATGAGCAAATAAATGAAGATTAATTTTTGTGGCTTTGAAACAGATGACAAGTTGGACTGTATAAATTAGTCACTATAAACCCTTCATATGAATTTAAGGAAGATCAATTTGGTGACTGACTTAGCAATAATACTCCCAGAAGGAATAAGTATTTTTTCAGATTTTATCCAAGATATTTCAACAGAAGAAGTGGATGAGTATATAGGATATATTCAAAATGTTATAGATGGAGTTTATGAAAACTTTGAAATTACATTGAATGCTACCAGTGCAAGTATCAAAAGAGAAGAGACAATCGTTGAACATCATTATAGAATTGAAGAACCTCATGAAAATAAAATTGAAACAAAAGAATTCATAAGGCTGTTGTTAATTTGGAAAGAGAAAATACCAGAAATATCCGAAGATTAAATATCATATTGACGATTAGAATAATGATTCAGGCACTTGATTAGTCCTTTAGGCTACAAGTGCTTTTGTTTAATTAGAGATCTTAAGATGTTTGAATACAAAAAGTAAGGTAACCCTAAAATGGTGATCTCTATGAATAACAACAGAAACTCCAAAATCGAAACCTTAAAAAGAAAAAGCAGAAGAAAGCATTTAATAAACGAGTTAAGCTATATGACACTTCCAGAAAATGCATTTTTAGATATCGAAGAAAATCAATTGTTTTGTTAAAAGGTTTTTACTTTCCTTCAATCAAGAGAAGAGAAAGTTCAAATACATGGAAACCACTACCGAGAGCATATTGAGAAGTCTGAACAAATGTTAAAGGAAATGGTTAAAAAGGTAAAAATAACACCTACACAAGGCAGATTACTATTTTTTCGAGATCATGAAATTGAAGCCCTTTTAGTGAATGTGGGTGAAGTGTTTAGTCATTTAAATCAGCTTCTTGAGCAGACCAAATTTTCAACTGGATATGGTGATTTTATTTTAGCCGCAGAGGATTTTCATTTTGGATTATGCATAGAGCGAACGGAATATTTTTATGAGCTAAGTATTTGGGGGTTATAATAATTAACGATGAATAGAGTTGACACATCTTTTAGGGAGTGGAATTAGCCACTCTTTTTTTCTAACGATGGAGTCATACGCTTGATCGATGATTTCCCTCAAATTTAAGCAATTCACTATCATTACCTTTCACATTCATATAAAATAAGAGCAGTGAAAAATTGAAGAAATGCTTGATACATGAAGGGCATGTAAGCGGTGAGCTGCATGACATGATGAGATGTATGAACGTGAAGGCTGCAAAGCTGTTCTTTCTCACATATGAGATCTTATAAGCGATCACTTCATTGCGATGGTGTTGAGGGGTGTGTCAGGATGAGGAATCCGTATGTGAGAACGGCTTCTAGTCTATATATTAATTACTTTTTATTAGGGATGGTCAATATAATTTTGGCTTCCAATATGCCATTTTTAATCAAACAGTTAGATACCAATAGTGCAGGAATTAGTTATATGATTTCGGCGCTTGGCATTGGCAGGGTGCTTACGTATGGTCTATCGGGCGTGCTGTCAGATCGTTTTGGGCGGAAGCCGGTCATTTTGGTTTCGGGTGTGCTGATGGCAGTGTTCCTGATCGGAATTCCGTTGTCTCCAAATTATCAAATCGCGTTTGCGTTTGCGATTTTGGCAGGGGTGGCGAATTCGGCGATGGATGCAGGAACGTATCCAGCGTTAATGGAGGCTTTTCCGCAAAACTCGGGATCTGCGAATGTGATGGTGAAGGCCTTTATCTCGATTGGGGCAACCATTTTGCCACTGGCGATTTTCTTTTTAGCAGAGCATGATTTGTTTTATGGAATGGCATTTTTTGTTCCTGCTCTGATCTATCTTGTGAATGTCTTGATGCTGTGGACCTTGCCATTTCCGAATCATCGCAAGGTGGAGCAAGTCCAGGTAACGGAGCATGACGGACTTCCGCGCTTCTCGACAGAGCCTACATTTTGGAGAGAAGGGATCGCACTCATTGTGATCAGCTTTACGTCAAATGGGCTATATGCGTTGCCGCAAATTTGGCTTCCGACGTATGGTGAGGCGATATTGGGGATGACATCGGGCAGTGCTGTGAAACTGCTCAGTTACTATAGCATGGGCGGGCTGCTGTCTGTCGTGATGCTCGCATTTCTGTTGCGCCGTTTTGTCCGTCCGGTCACTGTGCTGCTGATCTATCCAATCATTACGCTTGTTTCCATTTGTGTGCTCTTGGTCGTGAAATCTCCAGTCATCGGAACCGTCAATGCCTTTGTATTGGGATTCTCAACAGCAGGAGTCTTTCAGCTGACGTTAACTGTGATGGCTGAATTCTTCTGGAAAAACAAAGGGACGATGACAGGAATTATTTCCACAGCGGGCGGCGTGTCGGCTATCGTCATCCCGGTCGTAACAGGCTTAATTCAGAGTCACTCGTCCATTTTACAAATCTTTATGTTCGATGCAGTGGTGGCTGTTGCGGCCATTATCGGCGCACTGTATATCCTGTATCGATACCGCCAAATCATGATACATGATTAAAAAAAAGACGACCTCCGCTTAGGAAGTCGTCTTTCTTTTGTTTAGAAACGGTCATTTTCAAAAAGAATTTGTTTCACTTGATCAACTGGCATATCTTCACCAGTAAAGAGTTTGTAAGCAAGTGCACCTTGCCATAGCATCATGCCAAGACCGTTAATGGTTTTGGCGCCAGCTTCCTGTGCTTGTGCAAGAAGCTTTGTTTTTTGCGGGTTGTATACGACATCTGTTACGATCAAGTCTTCACGCAGTACATCAAGTGTATCATCGATAATGCTGAGCTGATCTAGTGGTTTCATGCCAAGGCTTGTCCCATTTGCTAGGATCGCACTTTCTGCTACTTCACGGCGGAAAGCGTCTTTGTCTTCAAGTGGGAAAATGTTCGCTTTGACACCAAATGATTTCATTTCTTCGTTGATGTACGTCACATTTTCTTCAGCTTGAACAAAATATTGATCATTACGAGCAAAAATACTAATTTCACGAATGCCAGATTGTGCAAGCTGAATCGCAATCGGAGTCGCAGCGCCACCAGAGCCAACGAGAGTGACCTTCTTACCGGCTAATTCAACGCCATGTTCAATCAAGTTTCTCACATACCCAAGACCGTCTGTGTTGTAACCGATGAGCTTACCATCCTTGTTCACAACGGTGTTGCTTGCACGTGTGTATCTTGCAGAATCGTCTAGTTCATCTAAGTAATCCAATACTTTCATTTTGTTCGGCATAGAAACGTTAAACCCAGCTGCACCCATTGCTTTCATACCATTTACGGCTGCTTCTAGTTCTTCATTCCCTACTTCAAATGCGAGGTAAGCATAGTTGATCCCTGTTAGTGTATAGCCAAGGTTATGCATCCGTGGTGAAAGGCTGTGTCCGATTGGTGTAGCAAGAAGACCAACTAATTTTGTTTTCCCATCAATATTTCGTTCATGTATGTTTGTCATGATTGACATCTCCTTTAATTATCTAAATAATTTTTTCATGCGTCCAAGAACAAAGACCGCTAGCAATACGCTCATAACCGCAATGATCATATCGAAAAATAACGTCATTTTAATATCGAACGTGCTGACCAACCCACTTGTAATGAGCGGCACGAGAATAAACGCGGAGCTTGCCGCAATGTTGACGTAGGATGAAGCCGTTGCTTTGTTTGTCGGGAATAGTTTCATCATGATACTCATCGCCAGCTGGAAGATTCCCGCTGTAAATAGCCCTAAGAAAAAGGTGCTGACAATCACAATGCTGTATGTTTCGATTTGGAATAATGAAAGCATCGCAAGGAATGCTCCAATTGGATAAATAATTGCCACCATAATAGGTGAAATGAATTTATCTAAGACGATCGACAGCAAGAGAACAGACACCAGTGCACCGATACTAAAATAAGATAGAAGCTGTGTGGCTTGTTCTGTGCCAAGTCCGATTAATTTTAACCCGAGCTGCGGAAGCCATGTCTGCCATACGACAAACAATGCAGTCGACGTGAACCCCATGAGTACAACAGCTAAGCCTTCACCAAGCATTTTAGGCTCTTCCTTCATTTGTTCCTGTACTGGAAGGTCATCCTGTGAAGAGACTTGCTTATGGTTCGGGAACGGCATAAAGATTAAGTAAATCCCAACAAGTAAATAAAGAAGCCCTAGTCCAAAGAACGCCCAGCCCCAGAAGATGTCATGTGCAATAAGGAATGCCAGGATAAATGGAAGAACAGTCGCTCCAATTGAAACGGACGCCTTCACTAAAACAGAAGCTGAACTTGCCTTTTTAGGAAACGATTCTGTCAAAGCAGGATATGTTCCCGAATCAAGTAATGAGTTTGCAATCCCAGCAGAAATCGCAAAGATAAATGCCAATGTATAACTCGTTGTCGTTGGAATACCGATTAAGAATAATAAGTAAAGAAAGTTTCCTGTAATAATGACAGGCTTACGTCCCCAGCGGTCGGCTAACCGGCCTGAGAAAAAGAGAGCAACCAGTTTACCAATTCCGATCGCCGATACAAGCAAGCTGATTTTCGGAATATCCACATGGTAGCGTTCAGATAAGCTGTCCATGTTGGAAGCTACAATAATATTGATCATGCCGAGCATGAAGTAGTTTAAATACATGCCAACAGACGATTTAATATAAGGATTTTTCATGTTCCCACTCCTATATTTGAAACCCCTTTAAGGTCAAATTCTTCGTATAATCTTGATTATTTCCTTACATGTACATAAGTCCATCACAACACCCCTTGTGTGATTGATGAGTAAATTAATGAATATTCGTCTCGTCTTCAATTAAGTACATCGTTCTACCAAGTTGTAAAAAAATTTAACAGTCTTGATTAGAAAGTGAAACTTCATGATTTGATCAGAATCATAAAAAACCAATTTCAACTGTTTTTTGATAGAAATAACGATATGAAGAAATAGGTATAACGATATACTAAAAGAAGCAACGAGATAAATATACTCCTGTGTTTTAAATGTGTCAAGTTTATGACTTTGTGATTTAAAAAAAGAAAAATGAAACAAAGAAATAGTTGACTTGATCAATAAAAAAAGAGAATTGCTGTACGCAATTCTCCCTTTTCATGAAGATGAAGAGGTTTCTCTAATATGAAGTTGAGGCTTTAAGATCAATCGTTGCAGCTCTTCATCCTGTTCGTTCATTTTATGATATAAAAGGTTCGCTGCTTTGACCCCGATGGATCGGGGGAAGGAGGAAACAGTGGTGAGCGGCGGATGGTACATCTCCGCTTCAGGAACATTATCGAATCCAACCACATCGATATCTTCACCAGGCTTAATGTCCCGTGCTGACAGTTCTTGAATGACCCCAAATGCGACTAGATCACTAAAACAAAAAATAGCAGTAGGAGGCTCAGGCTGATCAATCACTTGGGCAAGTGCTTCTTTCCCGCCTTCACGAGTAGGTACCATATCAATAATAAGAGATTCATCAATTGTCAGGTTTGCCTCATCATGGGCTCTTTTGAAACCTTTCATCCGCTCAATCCAAGTCGATGAGGTCTTGATGCCGCCTAAGAAGGCGATACGCCGATGTCCCTTTTGAAGAAGATGACGAATCGCCATCCAAGCACCTTGTTCATAATCAACACCGACATAGTCACATTGCACATCTGATAATTCACGATTTGCCAGTACTTTTGGGGTGCGAATTTGATTTAATTGTTTAACCGTTCGTGCAGAGCTTTTTGAAGCTGGGTTTAAAATAATCCCGCCCACTCGGTGCTCTACCATTGTGGAAATGAGCCGCTCCTGTTTATCGACACTGTCAAAGGTCGTACCAAGTAAAACAGTATAGCCTAGTGATTCAAGCGTGGTTTGCACGCCAATTAAAAACTCAGAAATAAAGGTGTTAGAAATATCCGTGACAATCACACCAACGATATTTGAGCTTTTTGACCGCATGTTGGCAGCAACGCGGTCGTATACGTATCCTAAGTCCTCCATGGATTGCAGTACTTTTTTTCGAGTGGCTTCAGAGATTCTAGGATTATTTCGAACAACAAGTGATGCCGTTGAAGTCGAAACACCGGCATGCTTGGCGACTTCCTGTAATGTGACACGCTGTTTGTTCATTTTTTTCATTTGTTTTCACCAACTTCCATGAATTGCCTAACTTTGTTCTTGATCAAGAGGGATTTCTCCATCAAACGGGCCGAACATCTTTTGATTTATTATACATGAATCAAGGGGGATTGATGAAGTGAAGTTAAATGACTGCCACCGTCAATCATAAAAGATTTCCATTGACAGCTTTCTTCTAGAGGCGTAAAATATGAAATTATTCAGAAATAGCAACATTTTAATTAAATAACGAAGGCTATGATTGCTGTGGGTCACACTATGGCAGGAGCAGCTTCTGGAGAGACCGCATGTATGTGCGGCGCCGAAGGGTTCACAATCTCAGGCAAAAGGACAGAAGAGTACGAAATATTGTATTTGTAATGCATGGATGATGCCGTGTATTGCTTTTCTCTATTTTGCTATTCTTTTATGACCGTGAGATTGGAGCGCATCCAATCTCTTTTTTTATGGACTTTTTGAGAGTTCATTATTTCAGTATAAGATCGTGTCGTAGGAGGGCGTTAGCATTGGAACAACAAGAATTGAAACGAGATTTATCAAACCGCCATGTTCAGTTGATTGCAATTGGCGGAACCATTGGAACTGGGCTGTTTTTAGGCTCTGGAAAGGCCATTCAATTGGCAGGTCCATCGATCATTTTTGCTTATTTAATTGTCGGAATGGCGATCTTTTTTGTCATGAGGGCACTTGGTGAATTGCTCTTATCGAAGACAGGCTATCAGTCATTAACCGATATTGCAGAGGATTACCTTGGTCCGTGGGCATCCTTTGTGACAGGGTGGACGTATTGGTTTTGCTGGATTATGACCGCGATGGCGGATGTTATTGCTGTCGGAGTGTATGTGCAGTATTGGTTTGACATCCCGCAATGGATTCCTGCTATCATTTGTTTGTTGATTTTACTAGGGTTTAATTTATTAACGGTGAAGCTTTTCGGAGAAATGGAATTCTGGTTTGCACTTATTAAAGTGATTACGATTCTATTATTGATCGGCGTTGGAATTGTCCTTTTAATCATTGGTTTTCAAACAGATGCAGGACCGGTGACGGTAACGAATCTTTGGTCACACGGCGGACTATTCCCGCATGGTGTCACAGGCTTCTTACTGTCATTCCAAATGGTCATCTTTGCGTATGTGGGAGTGGAACTGGTCGGTGTGTCCGCAGCAGAAACAGCCAATCCACAAAAAAACATCCCGTCTGCGATTAATAAAATTCCATTAAGAATTCTCTTTTTCTATGTGGGCGCCATTTTTGTCTTACTATGTATCAACCCATGGACTGAGCTCAGTGCATCAGAAAGTCCTTTTGTAAAAACCTTTGGGCTGATTGGAATTCCAATAGCAGCGGGACTCATTAATTTTGTTGTCTTGACGTCTGCGGCTTCGGCTTGTAATAGCGGTATGTTCTCGACGAGCCGAATTTTGTATAATCTCAGTCATCAAAAACAGGGCCCATCTTCCTTTGGACGTCTGAATAAGCACGCTGTTCCAAGTAATGCACTATTCGTTTCAACGATTGTGGTATCGGTCGGTGCTCTCTTAAGCAAGCTGATTCCGGAACAAGCCTTTGGTATTGTCACAACCATCAGTGCCATTTGTTTCATTTGGGTATGGAGTATTATTTTAATTTGCCATTTGAAATATAAAAAAACAAAGCCTGAACTGCATGCAGCATCTACCTTTAAAGCACCGTTCACACCTTTTGTAAACATTTGTGTTCTTGTCCTTTTTGCTGCCATTTTAGTGATCATGCTGTTTGCGGATGCAACACGTCCGGCGCTCTTGTTAACACCGGTTTGGTTTGGTTTCTTATTATTGATTTATGCCCGAAAGAAACGCCGTGCGTCATAATGGACGGAAAAGCACAGCCTTTGCATTGGGCTGCGCTTTTGTTCATTTAACGATTTCTAATCCTGAACATATAATTTGCATTCAAAATGATTAAAACAAGTCCAATCACTATGATTGAGAAGAGCTGAGAGTGATTGGCGCCAAGGGAATACACAATCAAAATAAACATGGCACCGATCAATAGGATATTCATCAATTGATACGTATGAAACAGTCCGTCAAGCATCACATGTTTTTCACCTTCGTCCGAAATAGCGAGCAGCTTTTTACCATAATCTTTGTCAGAAGGGCTTGGTAGGTTGCGATTAGGGTAGACAAGCTTTAGAACGGATATCGCTACATAAGAACTGATAATGGTGACGATAAATAAAGCAACATTGACGAGAATCAGCCAAATAGGCTGTTCGGTAACGATAGCCATACCGATGGCAATAATGGACAAAATGGTACTCACCGTATTGGCTAAAGTCAAATCAGTAAAGGTGCGATACTGTTTTGCTTCGAGTTCATCCTCTTCATCTCCAGATACCGAAAGTGATACTCTTTTCTTCATACGTGAAATCCCTGAAAAACAATAAACAATCAATACAATCGTCAAGCCACTGATGACAAGAGTCGCTTCAAATGCAATATCAAGAAGGGTCATTTCAAATTCGGCAGCCAGCAGACAGTAAGCGCCGAGAAAGCCAAGGAGAGCACCTAAAAGCATTTTGTATATAGTTTTCATGATAGTTCATCCTCCTCGAATAGAAAAATACGTTCAATGGGTTCCTGAAAAATTCGTGAAAGCTTAACAGCGAGCAAGAGAGACGGCATTAATTCATCGCGTTCCATTAAGCTGATGGTCTGACGAGAAACTTTTGCACGATTGGCAAGCTCAGTTTGGTTCAAACCATCACGCGCACGAAGTTCTTTTAATCGATTTTTCATTCTGTCACCTCAATTTTGATCTGAATCTTTCTTTGATTGTAAAGTATATTATTCAATTTGACAAATAAAGTTGTCGAATTGATAAAAATAATTGTCAGAAAGATCATCTTTCTTCAAAAGATGAACCATGATACGCTAAAAGAAAGAGAAACAGAAAATAGGTGATGCCCGTGTTCATTGACCAATTAAAAAATGACTTACATCAATCTCAACCGTTATTTATTGGAGAAGAAACAGCGTTCAAAGCTGCAGTCCTTGTCCCTTTGGTGCAAGTAAACGAAGAATGGCATATTTTATTTGAGGTGCGATCGCTCATCATGAGAAAACAGCCGGGTGATATTAGCTTCCCTGGTGGCAAACTCGACGGCAGCGAAACAGCACAGGAAGCTGCATTGCGAGAAACACATGAAGAGCTGGGGATTCCGCCAGAATCGGTGGAGATTCTTGGACAGCTTAGTCCTTACATTGCGTCTCCATCCTTCGTGGTCTATCCATATGTCGGGATCATTGATGAACAAAAAGTGAAACACTCCTTCAATCAAGAAGAAGTAGAAGAGACCTTTACCGTGCCTCTATCATGGCTAAGTCAATATGAGCCGTACTTACATCATGTATCCGTTCAGCCAACACCTGCTGAGGATTTCCCTTATGAAAAAATCATGAATGGTGAGAAGTACCGCTGGGGGAGTCGTTCGATAGAGGAATGGTTTTATGATTATGAAAACTACACCATTTGGGGATTAACAGCCCGCATATTAAAACATTTTGTGACCGTTGCAAAAAGAAATTCCTAGAGATTCGCTCTCTAGGAATTTGTTGTTTTCAGCCGTTCTTTCGCTGTTTGTTTTCCTTTACCAATTGGAATAGGCGCTCTCGCTTGGCTCAGTCCATAGGAAGGCATATTCACATAGACGGATTCATACGAGCCGGCTTGAATTTGATACGTTTCATGATAAATACCCACTGCGTCATTGTTCTGAGCCCTCTGATGGAAGTTCTTCCACGCAGCCAAATGTTTTTCCATCTTCGCATAAGCCAGAAGGTCATCTGTTGATTTCCAATATTGGATCATCGCTGTCGTACGTAAGCCAAAGTAATTCTCTGTCCCGAGGAAACCAAGCTCATCTTGATGGGTATACAGCTCTCTGATCATGCCAGGCATCGCCATGAACACAGGCATCCATTGATGAACCGCCCAGCGTTTGTTGATCCGCATGCCGATAATAAACACAACAATCGAGTCAGAATTCTCTGTTGTAAACCTGCCAGCACGTATGTCTTTTTTCATTCATTTACCCTTCCTTCTTCATCAATTGGGATGTTTCCACGCACCAATCAATTCCTGCTTGAGCCACTCTTTTTCCGTAATCTAAAGTAAACAGCCAATACTTCGCATCTGCTTCATCTGGATAAAGCTCTTGAATGTTTTCTTCAATCGAAACATAGGTCTCATAACGGATACGAAGCTGTCTTTCATAATCCTGTAGAAGCACCATTTTTTTCTCAATCGAAAGATATTGACCGAAGAATAACTTTAATAACACTTCATTTCGTTCTGTTGGTAACTGATCGAGAGGCTTTGCCAGCCACTCTCTTAATGTCTCCAGCCCTTTTTCAGTCAGATGATATTCCCGCTTGTCGGAGCGGCCTGACGAAGAAGCAGGTGAAACCTCAGCAAGCCCTTCCTCGACTATTAACTTTAAAGCTGGATAAATTTGTCCATAACTAATTTTCCAAAAATGATGCAAGCTCTTATCAATTAATTGCTTCACTTCGTAACCAGACTTACAATCTGTCGTTAAAATACCTAAAATCGCATACGTCGTATCATTGTATTTTTTCATATCAGCACACCTATCTAAAAGATATATCAATTAGATATATAATAAATTTGAAATGAATAAAAAGCAAGAAAATAATAATTGATAGATTTATATTTTTGAAATACAGGAGATAAATCATAAATATGGTAATATATACTTGATGTGTAACGTGCTTGCGCATCTATTCATAAAAGAATGGAGGGTGTACAAATGAAGTTGAGGAACATAGGAATATTGTTCATGATTGTTACACTATTGATTGGTGTTGGAAGTTTTGGAGGAAACAAAGCATCTGCTAAAAAAGAATCACTGAATCAATCTTATGCATATGCCTATAAAACAAAGGACAATGTCAGTTGGCTAAAGGTGACTGAAAAGAAAGGCAAGGTCACGGGTTACCTAAACGGTAAGGGTGTTAAGGTTGATCCAATTGAACCTTTTATGGTGAAAACAAAATACAAACTAACGGGGAAAACCACCAAAAAAGGATACAAACTTAAAGTCCAACAAAAGAAGAAAACAATCGTATATGACATCTATTTTTCTGGAAAAGATCTCATGGTCAAAAAGCAAGGAGCAAAGAAAAGTAAACGCTATCAAGCTGTTGATGAGAAGAAATTGAAGGAATACAACAAAGCCATTGATAAGCGCTATGATGAGTACGTGGATACAGCAGAAGACCGTTACTATGAGATCATAGGGAAATACACAGATAATTTAAATAAAGCCTACGGCTATCTGTATACAGCAAAAAACAATTCATATCAAATTTTCCTTGATATCGAAGAAGCCGTTTTTGAAGGGGATTTTTCAGGGGCTATTACAATCTCCAAAGCCACAGGGAAGAAAAGTAAGCCATTGAAAAAAGAAAAATATCAAGCAGTTGGAACCACAGGTTTTAAAAACTTTTGGGTATATCCCACACCAAAAATAAAGTGTGGCTTGTCTAAGATGATAGGGTCATCTGATGTAGAGGCTTCCTATATAGAGTTACCGATTTGGAAAAACAATGAAAAAATGAAACTGAAAGCTGTGAATAAGAAACAATATCAAAAGCAAGAAGAAGCATTTAAAAATGCCGCAAAGAAAAAAGCAAAGAAAAAATAAGATAATAATCAAGTCAGATAGGACATTGAGACTATCTGACTTTTTCGATTTAAATGACCTCTAAAGTAAAATGAGACCGTTTTGATGACATTAGACTTGTAAAAAATATTTTTTAAATTCAAAAATATATGTTGACGCTTACATTAACTCGATATATACTAAAATCAAATCCAATATTGATAAATTAGACATGTGACTGGTCATGCAGGCAGGATCTAAAAACGATGAATTTCTTTAAATTGTCGTTTTAGGTCCTTTTTTTATTGCCGAAATATAGGTCTCATGTATGAGAAAAGGGGGAGAAACAATGGATTACACACAAGTTGCCAAAGACGTTTTAAAGCATGTTGGTGGTAAAGAAAACATTGCGCATCTTGAGCACTGTTCCACAAGACTTCGCTTCACACTAATTGATCAGAAAAAAGCAGATGTACCAGCACTAGAAAAAACACCAGGTGTCATAGCTGTCAGAATGTCAGGGCAATGCCAAGTGGTCATTGGGAATGACGTCATTGAAGTGTATCAAAAGGTAACAAAATTAATGGGCGGCAGCTCGCCTGGACAAGACGAGCCATCCAATCAGCGAAAAGAAAAAAGAAAAATAGGCACAGTTCTGTTAGATTTCATTGTAGGTGTCTTCCAACCGCTTGTTCCAGCTATCGCAGGCGGAGGGATTTTAAAATCATTTCTTCTCCTTTTCTCTCTATTAGGCTGGATGGATGCAAAGGGTCAAACCTATCAAATATTGAACATGGTAGGGGACGCACCGCTTTACTTCCTGCCTTTACTAGTCGCTGTAACGACGGCGAATAAACTAAAGGTAAACCCACTGGTCGCATTATCAGCAGTCGGTGCGCTTCTTCTTCCGAACATGACGGCTATGCTTACTGAAGGTGCGCAATTGCTGTCATTCGACGTGAAAAATATAGCTTATGCGTATCAAGTGTTCCCAGCAATCCTTTCTGTATTGCTTTACGCTCAAATGGAAAAATTCTTCACACGATTTTCACCAAAACCAATTCGGATTTTCTTTGTTCCAATGATGTCATTAGTCATTACTGTACCAGTTACATTACTTCTATTAGGACCGATTGGTTTTACAGCAGGACAAGGTTTTTCATCCATCATTCTTGCAATGTTTAATACAGTAGGCTGGGTAGCTGTCGCGATTTTAGCAGCAGTCCTCCCATTCATGGTCGCATCAGGTATGCACAAAGCAATGGTCCCTTATGCAGTCACAACGATGGGAACCCTTGGGAAAGAAGCACTTTATTTGCCAGCATCACTTGCACATAATATTGCGGAAAGTGGAGCGTGTTTCGCTGTAGCACTACGCACAAAAGACAAGGTACTCAGATCAACAGCCATTTCGGCAGGGATTTCAGCATTTTTTGGTATCACAGAGCCTGCTTTGTATGGTGTGACACTTCAAAATAAGCGAGTCCTTGGAAGTGTCATGATTGGTTCGTTTGTTGGCGGGATCTTCATTGGATTAGTTGGTATACAAGCCTTTGTACTTGTTGGCCCTGGATTAGCAAGTATGTCGATGTTTATATCAGATGAGCTCCCACGAAATCTAATGTTTGCTGTCATTGGAGCAGTCATTTCCTTTATTGTCGCTTTCATTGCTGCTTTTGTGTTAGGTAAGGATAAAACAGTAGAAGAAAAGACAAATGATCAAGCTGCATTTGCTGAACAAATTGGAGCAGGTGAAACATTCAAAAGTCCTGTGATTGGTCAAATGATCTCTCTATCTGAAGTAAAAGATGATATTTTCTCTTCAAAGGTCATGGGAGACGGAATTGCGATTGTCCCTTCAGAAGGAGCGCTTTATGCACCAGTAGATGGTGAAGTGACCATGCTGTTCGAAACAAATCATGCACTTGGTATGAAAACGGACCAAGGCGTTGAAGTATTATTCCATATCGGCATTGATACCGTGCAATTGGAAGGACAGAATTTTCACCCAAAAGTTCAGGCAGGAGAACGTGTTCAAGCAGGAGATTTACTGATTGAATATGATGTAGAAAAAATCATAGCAGCAGGTTATGATCCAGTTACACTTGCTGTAATCACAAATACAGATCAATATGATATAAAGGTACAGCCATTACAAGAGGTCAATCGTCAAGATACATTGATGGTGGTCACACAATTAGGAGGCTAAATATATGACAACAATTAAAGGTTTTCCAAAAGGGTTTTTATGGGGTGGCGCCATTGCCGCCAACCAGGCAGAAGGCGCCTGGAATATAGATGGAAAGGGACCATCAGTTGCAGATATTGCAATGTATCGTTCCAATTTAAGTGTAGAAGATTATGAAGGACACCTTGCTGTGACTTCTGAAAATATAGATCGTGCAATAAAAGATCCAGACGATAAAAAGTACCCTAAACGCAGAGGTGTTGATTTCTATCATCACTATAAAGAGGATTTGGCTCTATTTGCTGAAATGGGCTTTAAAACACTTCGCATTTCTATTGCATGGAGTCGGATCTTCCCTACTGGAGAAGAAGCTGAACCAAATGAAAAAGGGCTGCAATTTTATGATCGTGTATTTGCCGAAATGAAAAAACTCAATATAGAACCGATTGTGACACTCTCTCATTATGAAATGCCTTTAGCCCTTAGTGTGAAATATAACGGCTGGGTGGAAAGAAAAGTGGTCGATCTCTTTGTGAAGTTCGCCAATGTTTGTTTCGAACGTTATCAACATGCTGTGAAATATTGGCTGACCTTTAATGAAATTGATAGTATTCACCGCCACTCATTTATTACAGCAGGAATTATTCCCGATCGTTGCCCAGAAGGTAAAGTAGAAGAGACCGTGTATCAAGCGCTTCATCATCAATTTGTTGCATCTGCTCTTGTAACAGCTGATTGCCATCGTATTATCCCAGGTAGCCAGGTTGGGTGTATGCTGACAAAATTGACAACGTATCCGCATACGTGTCATCCGAATGATGTGGAACAAGCCTTAAAACAAAACTTAGAAAACTATTTCTATGCAGATGTTCAGGTGTTTGGCGAATATCCACCACTGATTACACGGATGCTTGAGAGAAAAAATATTCATATTCAAATGGAAGCAGATGATCTCAACATTCTAAAAGAAAATACAGTCGATTTCATCTCATTTAGCTACTATATGTCTTTAACTGAATCCGCCCAAGAAGGGTTAGAACAGACAGAAGGGAATACGATTCGTGGAGTCAAAAACCCTTATCTGCCTTCAACTGACTGGGGCTGGCAAATTGATCCGGTTGGTCTGAAAATTTCTTTAATCGAACTGTATGATCGCTATCAAAAACCTCTTATCATTGTCGAAAATGGAATGGGTGCAAAGGATGTAGTTGAAAGTGATGGCTCTATCCATGACGACTATCGGATTAACTATTTTAAAGAGCATTTCCGTCAGATGAGAGAAGCGATTGAAGAAGGCGTCGATCTCTTTGGATATACGAGCTGGGGCTCAATTGATATTATTAGTGCAGGTACATCACAAATGTCAAAACGCTATGGCTTCATTCACGTAGATCAAGATGATGATGGGAACGGAACATTAAAACGATCTCGAAAAGACTCTTTTTATTGGTACCAAAAAGTCATTGAGACAAATGGTGAATCGCTTGATTGAACACCACAATCATGAAAACAGGTGATGACGATGTTTAAAATCAAAAAAGTTTTAAACTCGAGTGTGGTCCTGGCTGAAGATCAGAACCAACAGGAGATGGTTTTGTTTGGCCGTGGGATTGGCTATGGACAGAAACCGGGTCAAATGATAGAAGAGAAAAATGCGGATCAAGTCTTTATGTCAGTCGATAACATGAGAGCAAAAGAATTTCTTCAATTGTTAGATTCAATGCCTCAAGAGTTTATCGATTTAACTCAGCGCATCGTCCAATATGCAGAAAAACGGTTAAATTCAAATCTAAATACAGGTGTTTATTTTACCTTAATGGATCATTTGAATTTTGCTGTTGAACGACATAAAAAGAATATTAATATTACGAATCGCGTGTACTGGGAAATCAAAAATTACTATACTGAAGAATTTGAAGTAGGGAAGTACGCTCTTGAGTTAGTCAATGATACAATGGGCATACAATTACCAAAAGAAGAAGCTGCCAATATCGCCTTTCACTTAATCAATGCATTAGGTGAAGAATCCGATTCAAAAGATAGCATGAAATATGCCAAAATGATCGGGAGCATTGTCAATCTTGTGCGCTATACATTGAATAGGAAAATGGACCAAGAGAATATTCATTACAGTCGGTTCATTACACATGTGAAGTTCTTTGTAGAGAGGTTTTATGCAAATAAATTACTGTCGGATCAAGAAAATGAGTTGTTTGAACAAATTGCACACTTGTATCCTCAGGCGATGGATGTTGCTTTTAAAATCAAAGATTATATAAAACAGGTGCATAGTATCGTCATTCCTAATGATGAGCTTACTTATCTTGCGGTACATATACACCGCCTCATATCTTATCAGCAATTAAAATAATGGTGGAACCACTTGCCTTGTGATCAGGCAAGTGGTTCTTTGCTGTGATCAATTTTTATATTAAGTTCCGATAGGTCGTTCTGTTGTGCCAGGATTCGTCTCATTTAACGAATTGAAAGACACTGTTTGTCCGAAAACAACGATGGTTAAAGCGAGGATCAATAAACTCATTTTTTTCATTAGAATTCCTCCATTCAAATATAGGATGGTTCATGTGATAGGCTTCCTTCAAAAAGAGATAGGCTTGATGAATGGCACCTAAATCTTCAAAGTGTTTTGCAGCTAGTGCACTTAATTCACAGGCACCTTCAGCATCCTTTAATTCTTTTAGAATGCTGATTTCCTCGAAACAGGCTTGAGCTTTTTGAGACATATCCTCAGTAAAATATAGATGGTAAAGCAAATTCATTTTTGCTGTATAGATGGGGCATTTCTCTGATTCGTGTTTTTGGTTGACCAATTCGAAGTAATAGAGAGCTTGTGTTCTTTCATCAATAGAGAGCAGCTCTTTGACTAACATAAACATGGTGTGATGGAAATAGCACGATGAGAGGTAGTGTTCATCACTTAGAGCCTTTTCTAGGGCATCGATACATTTTTTCGATTCTCCAGCTTCGGCATACAGAATACTGATATTATGAAAAAGTTGTGAAGTTAGAAAATGATCATTTAGATTGTCAGCGATGTGTAATGCTTTTTTGTAGTAGTTTTCTGCTCTTGTGAAGTCGCCAATATCCATATAATTAGCAGCGGCGATGACAATGGCTGTCGCTAGTCTTCTTTCATATCCTTCATGACTTTTGAAAATATCTATAGCATTCTGAATATAGTGAAGAGAAATTAGGCTTTGACGAAGTAGCATATATAAGTTTGCGATTTTCGTATGGAATTCAGCTACTTCTATTTCATCCGGAATGTTTTGCAGTTTTTTCTCGGCAATTTTAAACAGTCCAATGGCTGATGCATAGTCTCTGTTATATGAAGCGTAAAGGGCTTTGTATAGGTAAAAATAGTATTCAATTAAGTCGTTTGTTTTAGAGGGGCAATTTAGCTCTGTCTGTTCATTCAGTTTTTTACCTCTTCGTTCATATATCATGAGTTTATACTTGCCTTCTAGCAATGAATAATAAGTCAATACCTCCTGATTCTCTTCCATTTCTTGAAGCAATTGCTTTAATTCTGTGTACATTGCGTTAGCACTTTGTACATCATGTTTGCGAATCGCAATTCGCCAATCATTTAAACGGTTCCCCACCTGTTCAGCAGAAATGATAGCCATGAAATTTCACCTCTTTAAGATCCTTTCACCTGTTTCACTAAAAAACGATATCACAATTTATGGAAGAATATAATCATTTCTGTGAGGTGATTGCCAAGAGGTAATAAAAAGGACCTATGGTCATGTGATGTACGAAATTGTAATGGTGATTGAATGTTTTTACAAATGATTAAAATCTTTTTTTAATCGTCTAAAAAAGGAATATATACAATGGGTTTTATGATTATGATCAAAAATACCACTGGTATATTACAAATAAAGAGATTTTAGTTAATCAGTGGGTAAGTTGGAAGGTCGATCTATTAAAGAAAATCAGTTATGATGATGCTAGACCAAATTTGGAATAGACACGGATAGAAGCAGACAAAAATTAGTCTGTTGGAAAGGATGTTGATATGAAAAAAAGATTTAAAATCTTAAATTGGCAAATCACAGTGATTATGGCGACGCTGTTACTTGTTTTAGTGACTCTGTATATGTCAAAGAGATACTTTTATAGCAAAGAAATCGAATTGCTGACAGAATCTTGTCAACAAGTAGGCGGCAAAATCATACTAGAGACTAATAGTTTGTCTATGGATTATTCATTTGAGTGCCAGGAAAAGTAAAACAGGCAGAAAGGCTGCCTGTTTTATTCCAACTTAAAAACCTAAATCTTGAAGCCATTGATTTAATCTGGTCTCCCGTTTCTCGGCAGTTGACTCATCATCATATCTCCCTAAATGTAAGCTAGCCGTTATTTCTCCGTCATTCATAAACATGATTCTTTCAGAACGAAGAGCAACCTTTGGGTCATGTGTGACAAGCAGTAGTGTCGCTCCTTCAGAATGGATTTTCGAAAATATATTCATCACTTCCTTCGTTGCATTGGAGTTAAGAGCACCTGTTGGTTCATCAGCGAAAAGAATGTCTGGTTCATTCATAAGCGCTCGACAGATAGAGACTCGTTGAAGCTGACCTCCTGATACTTCTGACAAATATCTATCTGCTAAATGATCAATATCAAGTTTCGCCATTAAATATCTAGCTCGCTCATTCACTTCTTTTCTTGGCTTTTTCTTTGTTAAGTAAGCTGCAACAATGATGTTATCAAATAGATTAAGATTTTTTAGTAAGTGGCTGTGTTGAAAGACAAATCCCATATCTGTTAAACGCAGAGCAGTTAACTGTTTATCTGTCATTTCTGATAATAAACTGCCTTTATATTTGATCTCTCCTGTTGAGGCTGATTCTATCCCGCTAAGCTGATAAAGCAAGGAGGTTTTCCCGCATCCGGAAGGTCCCATAATGGTCACAAATTCCCCAGGATTTATCGATAAATGGATATCTTTAAGAATGATTTGTTTCTGTCCTTTTAAAGAATCAATTTGCAAAGACAATCGCTTTGTTTCAATCAAGTGTTCCATGTGAAACATCTCCTTATGAAAGTGTATGACGTGTAGTTTGACTAGTAAATAACGTCTTCAATAACGAAGCAGTTAAAGCTAAGCTGACAATCAATAGTGTGATTGGGTACACAATTGACACCCAATGTGGTGCCAGCCACTGGAGGCTTGATGCCCCTAAGGATGCTCCACCTACACTCATTAAAGCTGGTCCAATCGAGTGGACAGCGATCGTGCCAATAAATGTGCCCAAAAAGATAACGACGATAAAACTTGTGATATATTGTACTGTTACATCTTTTTTAGAAAATCCAATCGTTCGTAATAAATGGTTTCGGCTTGAATCTTTTGCTTTTAACATGTGCAGAAACATGAATAACATCAAACTGGCGGTTCCAAAAGCAGCTAATGTAGACAAAAATGCAACGACTTTTACTAAAGATGCTGTGCTGCCGATTGTTTGATGAACGTATTCTTTCATATCTGTCACTTTTGCAGGAGATATCTCTTTTTCAAATACTGTCTTTTTCTCCGCAATTTCTACTCCTTGGTTTAGTTGGATTTGAATGATTTTCCAAAGAGCTGTTTGAGGAAATGGCTGTGATATTGCTTTTGCTGTTTTCCCGCCGTTAGTGACATCCTGATAAATGCCAGTCACAGTTTTTTGAATTTCCTGCCCGTTTGTTACGAGAGTAATTTTTTCTCCAACCTTTTTTTGGAGTGAATCTGAGCTGAGCACTGATAAGGCAATTTCTTTCTTCTTTAAAGGCTGTCTCCCTTGTAAATAGGTGAGAGGAAATGCTGAGAGATTACCTGCTTCTAAATAGAGTGTTTCTAATGAATTCTCCTTTGATTTTGCCTGAAGAGAAGTTGTTTCATATATGGCTGATGCTTGAATGTCTCGATCATCACGAATCATTGATTCTATTTTATTAGTATTTTCCTTTAGATGATTTCCTTGTCGTATATCAATTCGAAGGTCACTTTGACCAGAGCCAAGATATGTGATGAAATCCGGCGATTGTAAGGTGTACCATAGCTGAATAGGCAGCAGCATCAAAAATGTACAAAGGGTCATAATACAAGTAATCGTTGTGTACAACTTCTTTCGTGATAACAGATCTTTTAAACCAAGCCAAATATTGACTGATATGAACCTGTTTTTCTTGAGATGCAAGGGTATTTGTTTTTTATCATTCGTTGAAATGACGCTGCCTTGAAGTGCTTGAGCAGCTGATACTCGACCAAACTTTCTTAGGACAGTATAGCTGAAAGAAATGATGATCATTGCCATCACAATAGAAACACAAAGCGGGATGAACCAAGAAGTGAAAGAAGGCTGATTCCCCATGTATCGCTGAATATTGGCTGTAAACATATCACCAAATATAAACGTTAACCCATATCCTGCTATACACCCTATACCAGCAAGCAAGGCATACTTTCCAACGTATAATTGCTTGATTTTTGTTAAAGGAATCCCAAGTACCTTCAATATTCCAATTTCACGTTCGTCCTCTTCAATAGAAGCCGTCATAGCAAGGTGGAGAGAGAGAAGGGCTATACCGATGAGCAGCATGCAAGCAAGCAGCAGAATGGCGATCACCATTCCATCTGTCAATGCGTTCAGCATACGCAGCAAAGGTAATGTGACAGCAGGACCTTGTTGTGGAAGCTGTGATGACTGGTAGATTGCTTGAAAGGCATCTGCCTGCGCGGCATCATGCAATAAAAATTCAATTAAATATTCCTTTTTATGAAACACTTGATTCATTGCGTCCCAATCCTTGTGATGAAGAAGGAATCTTTTCGAACTAACAAGACTGGGGTTCATTTGTGCATCTCGCAAGAATGCTTTGATGCGGAAAGAGAATTGATTAGACCCTTTCCCAATCAGTAACGTTTCTCCTATTTTGAGATGATACTTTTGTTGAAAATAGATAGGGACAGCTACTTCACCTTTACTGACAGTGAGCTTTTCATTTTGTTCATTTAAAAGAAAATCAAAATAACGATTTTGTTTCACAAATAAATGATCCATCACACCTGCTTTGGCGGGTTCGTTTCCGAACTTGATATTTGCATGTTCAATTGGAATCATTGGGACGATTTGATGTGCTTTTACCATGGACTGCTTGCTTGAAAATGCCTCAATATCTTTTTCCTTTAGGCTGCCGTCATGCATTTGGACAAAGTCTGGTGCCTTGGCTGAATGGAGCAGATTAGAAATGGAACCATTCAGTTGTACTGTCATTTGAGCGGCGCTTGTTGCTAGAAATGATGTCATCATAATGCATATGGTTAAACCGATGGAAATGAGACGGTGGCGGGTTAAGTCCTTCTTTATAAACGTCAGTCTCATGAGGCTGATTCTCCTTCATGTTGAAGCATATTTTTTGTTAAGTAGGCAAGGGCAAACATGAAAGTACTGACTATTAATACTGTCACATACATGTTTGCTGAAAACGTATTGAACAAGAACCCATACATCATTTGACCAAGCGGGGCAGCACATTGAGAAACCATTGTCAGATTTGCCATCACTTTTCCTAATTGACTATTTGGCGTTTTCTTTTGAACATGTGAAATCACAACGATTGAGATCATTGTAAGAAGCATAGCAATCGGAAGACATCCTGCTAGAAAGAGAAAATAAGCTGGATAAGTGCCAAATTGAAGAGCTGTGTTGGATGTAGAGAATGCGACAGGTAGCAAGATGATTGCGATGACGATCAGCCAGCGATATAAAGTAGGGATGCGCCAATGCTTTGCTACAAGTCCAACTAGCAGAGCTCCTGCGATGACGGCGAACTCAATCAAGCCCATGCCTACACCATACATGATGTCACTACTTTTCATTGTGACCCTTAAAATGATTGGACCACCTACGATAAAAAATGGCGTGAGGATGAAATTTAACATTGCAGCAAGCAACATGGCTCTTTTTAAAAATGGCTGACTGCCAATATAGGAAAATCCCTGTTTCATATCTTTTACGAGCACTTTGCCCATAGTTTCTGTAAGCGGGCTAGGTGAGAAGGATATGTTTAATCGTAAAAGCATGCATGCTGATAGAAAAAACACGATGGCACTGGCACCTATAATGGATTGACTTCCAATCAGTCCGTACAGAACCCCGCCGATAATAGGAGCGAGAACACCTGAAAGTGCCTGCACGCCATTGACGATCCCGTTTGCTTGTTCTAATTGTTCCTGTTTTACTAACTGTGGAATGCTGGACATCACAGCGGGAGCATAGAACGTACTCATCACACCAAGAAGCACCATGACCGCTCCTATCATAAAGAGTGAATCATTGCCTGAGAATAACCAAAAATAAAAAGCCAGAATCATGATGCCGGTGAGAACATCAAATAAAATCATTAAGTTCCTTCTGTTAAACCGGTCAGCGATTGCGCCTGCTAAGGGGGAAAGAAGGAGCGGTACATTGGATAAAGCGAATAGTAAGGCATATAAGTCAACACGCTGAGTCATATCCAGCACGTGTAAAGATAGAACAAACCGAATTAAGGAAGACCCAAAAACAGAAATAATCTGTCCGAGCACGAGGTAAATAAAGTGGGATGAACCTCTTTTGGATAATAAAGACATGGTTTCACTCTCCTTTTAGACCGACCGTCAGTCTATAATGTATGCAGGATTGGTATTGAAGTGACCAATCACTGATTATGTTCATCAAGTTCTCCAGTTAAACGTTTCAGAAGAAAGGAGAAGCTCCCCTTTTCTGCATGTAATGAGGATTCGAGGATATCGATAAAAGCTAGCGCGCGCTGCATACTCTCTTCGGCTGTCCATTGAAAAAGGCCCTCATCAAATATGACCTGTGCAGAAGCAAGAAGGAATTCCACCGTTTCTTGCGGGTACTTTGTTTTGAATGTCCCTTCTCCCACCCCTTGCTGAATGACATCAGCTAAAACGGGTGATAGTTCTTTAATCGCTTTGATTAAGCTTTTTTGGTGCATCTCCGCATTAGAAGGCTGATGAAATTGTTCAATCATGCCCTGTTTATTGCTTCCTTGCTGAGGCGATTGCGCCATGATAATACGAAATAGTTTGTCGACGACTGGAAGGTCTGGCTCAGCCGCAATACGTTTTGCCACGATGATATCTGCTTTGATGATCCTGTCAATAATGGCATCCATCACTTCTTCTTTGGATGAAAAGTAATAATAAAAAGTGCCTTTTGCAATGCCAACAGCTTTCAGAATGTCGATAATCGTTGTTTGCTGATAGCCTTTGGTAGAAAAAAGCTCTTCGGCTGCGTTTAAGATGTCATTTTTACGTTCTTCAGGATGTTTAACGGTTCTCATAAAGCCATCCTTTCTTTTGACTAGACTGTCGGTCGGTCTCTTGATTTGATTAAACACTTTTCAATGTACCTTTGTCAATGCCCCATTTTTAAACACTTTGCATTTATTGTGCAATGACACTATGATACATTGAATGAAAATACCTTCAGGAGAGATGCCTAATGCAATTTTTAACCACTGATTTGGCACAAGAAATGGTTGAACGTACGATGCGTATTTTAGATAAAAATATCAATGTGATGAATGCGGATGGTGTCATCATTGGTTCTGGTGAACGAAACAGGATTGGTCAGAAACATGATGGTGCACGACTTGTGCTAACAAGCGGGAACAGTATGGAAATTGACCACGAGGCGTCCTTGCACTTAGAAGGAGTGAGACGAGGAATCAATTTGCCCATTTGCTTTCGTGAACAAGTAGTTGGTGTGATTGGCATTACTGGTGAGCCAGAGGACATTCGGCATCATGCCGAGCTGGTGAAAATGGCGGCTGAGCTGGTGTTAGAGCAGTCTTTTCTGCTTGAACGAGTTCAGTGGCGGCAGCGAATAGAGAGTGAAATTGTCAATCAGTTAATTTCTGATTCGGACGTTGGTGATCATCAGCTAAAGAACCGAGCTGCATGGCTGGGAATGGATTTAGATAAGCGCCGAATGGCCATCATTTTTCAGCCAGTTCCATCCTCAGAAGACGCTGTGCATAAAATGATGCATGCGATTCAATACGATAAGAATGCGGAGGATTTGCTTGGCATGACCTTTCGTCATGAATTGGTTCTTTTAAGGCAGCCGATTTCTGATCATTTTTTTAAGCATGTGGTTGGGCAGCTGCAAAGAACAATGGAAAAAGCAGTAGGAGGCCAGGTGCTGGTGGGGATAGGGACTGTCGCCGCCGACATAAGCCAGCTGTCATTGTCCTTTGAGCACGCAAGAGATTCCTTGAGGTTGGGGAAGGCTCTTGATCCTGAGGAAAGTATTTATTTTTTTGAATCTTATCAGCTGGAAAGGCTATTGATTACTGCAGGAGCTGTTGAAGAAAACAGTAGTTGGGTTGACTTTTACAAGCCATTAACACAAGAAGCTGAGCTTGCCCACACATTAAGAATTTACATTGAAGAGGGCGGTGATTTACAAAGAATTGTTGATCGGTTATTTATTCACCGGAATACATTGCGATATCGTTTAGATAAAATACAAGCTTTGACCGGAAAAGATCCCCGTCATGTGAAACAGTTGATGGAGCTTTATATGGTGCAGTTGATGAGTCATCTATCTTGATTGTGCATACGCACAATGAATTGAAGAGATAAATTAAAAAAGTTCATCTAGATTCACAACCTGATTCCCATTAGTAAACGCTTACATTTGAAGAAAGACATTTTGGGGGGATCGAGGATGAGTGGAGATGTGACAGTAAGTACACTAGGGGCCATGACGGCACTTGTGGTTGCGATTGTTCTTATTCTAAAAAAAGTATCACCTGCATATGGCATGCTGGCAGGTGCTTTCATAGGCGGCTTGGTAGGCGGTGTAGATATTGTTCAGACCGTCAACGTCATGATGGAAGGCGCTAAGGATATGATTCCAGCTGTCCTCAGAATTATGGCGGCAGGTGTACTGGCTGGCGTTTTAATTGAGTCGGGTGCAGCTTTATCTATCGCCGAGGCGATCGTGAAGAAGCTTGGAGAGGCGAGGGCGTTATTAGCACTTGCACTGGCAACCATGATTTTAACAACAGTGGGTGTTTTTGTAGATGTAGCCGTTATCACGGTAGCGCCTATCGCACTTGCCATTGCGAAACGGGCAAAGCTGTCAAAAACGGGGATTTTACTCGCCATGATTGGAGGCGGGAAGGCAGGGAATATCATGTCACCGAATCCAAATGCCATTGCCGTTTCTGATGCTTTTGGTGTACCGCTTACTTCGATGATGGCTGCGGGTGTCATTCCGGCTGTGTTTGGATTGGCTGTTACATATGTGTTAGCTAAAAAGCTTGCAAAAAAAGGGACACCTGTTCTTGAAGAGGAAACTGCGTTAAGCAAAGTTGAAGTGCCAGCTTTTTTTCAAGCACTTGCGGGTCCGCTTGTTACCATTTTATTGTTGGCTTTAAGACCGCTTTTTCAAATCAATATAGACCCAATGATCGCCTTACCGATCGGAGGCATTATAGGCGCTCTTTTCATGAAAAAAGGGAAGTTTCTCAATGATTATGCGATGTCGGGGCTTCATAAAATGTCGGGTGTAGCAATTATGTTATTAGGGACAGGCACACTAGCAGGAATTGTATCGAATTCTTCCTTAAAAGATGTGTTTATCCAAGCGCTCGATGCTTCGGGATTACCTCCGTATTTACTTGCACCAGCTTCAGGGATATTTATGTCAGCCGCCACTGCTTCGACAACAGCAGGAACAGCGGTAGCGAGTGGTGTATTTAGCGGTACACTCATTGGGCTTGGTGTATCGGCTCTTTCAGGAGCAGCCATGATTCATGCTGGTGCAACTGTGCTTGATCATATGCCGCACGGGAGCTTTTTCCACGCAACAGCAGGAAGTGTTCAAATGGATATCAAAGAGCGGCTGAAGCTCATGCCATTTGAATCGTTAATTGGTTTGACATTAACCGTCGTATCGACCATTATATTCGGCGTTTTCCAGTTGTTTGGCTGATGACATTTGATAAGAAACGAGGGGCTTTAGGATGAAAATTGTGATTGCACCAGATTCATTTAAAGAAAGTTTATCTGCATATGAGACAGCATGTGCCATCGAGCGAGGATTTCAAGCGATTTTGCCAGAAGCTGAATATATCAAACTTCCCATGGCAGATGGAGGAGAGGGAACTGTTCAATCGCTAGTTGATGCGACGGGTGGGCACATAATCAATCATGTGGTCACAGGCCCGCTTGGTGACCCCGTCGACTCCTTTTTTGGCATGTTAGGAGACGGTGAGACGGCTGTTATAGAGATGGCCGCAGCCTCTGGGTTACACCTTGTTCCACAAGAAAAACGCAATCCGTTACTCACGACATCGAGGGGAACTGGGGAGTTAATGCTTGCGGCGCTAGATCAAGGAGCAAAGCATGTCATTATTGGGCTTGGCGGAAGTGCAACAAATGATGGCGGCGTTGGGATGATGCAAGGATTAGGTGCAGTTTTTCTTGATCAAGCAGGACAGGAGCTGTCGCCAGGTGGTGGAGCCCTTCATCAATTAGCTTCTATTGATCTAACTGGACTTGACCCTAGACTGCAGTCCGTTCGGCTGGAGGCAGCCTGTGACGTGGATAATCCTTTAACAGGTGAGAGAGGAGCGTCTGCTGTATTTGGTCCTCAAAAAGGTGCTGATGAAGAAATGGTTCAAGTGCTAGACATGAATTTAACTCATTTTGCCCAAATAGCAGAAAAGCAGTTTAATGTATCTTTTGAATTTGCAGAAGGGGCAGGAGCGGCAGGAGGACTTGGTGCGAGTTTATTAGGCTTTTTACACGCTGATTTGCAGCGAGGAATTGATATTGTGTTGAAGGCAGTTCAGTTTGATGATGTCATCAAGGGGGCAGACCTAGTGATTACTGGGGAAGGCCGAATTGACCAGCAAACCATTTATGGAAAAACCCCAGTTGGTGTAGCCAAAGCAGCAAAGCAGTATCACCTGCCTGTGATCGGCATCGCGGGCTCTCTCTCAAAAGATAGTGCGGTCGTACATGAGCATGGCATTGATGCCCTTTTTAGTATCGTTCCAGGTGTAACTTCTCTTTCTGAGGCGATGAGAGATGGGGCTATTCATGTAGAGAGAACCGCTCGAAATATTGCGGCTGTGATACATTCAAAACTGATGACATAAAATAAGGAAACTTGTAGATGCGGATCTACAAGTTTTTTTATAAGGATTGTAAATTGCCGCATGAATCGAATTAAAAACACTATGTAAAAGGTTCATAAACAATTTATAACAACTATTCATTTTTGAGGTTTTGAATTATAATGTTTAGGATGTCAGTTGGGGGAAATTAGTCCTTCTGATGATATTTGCCTTTCATTATTAAAGTTTTGTGAGATTACTTTTTAGGAAAGTTTATATAGTTGAGAAATAAGTAAAAGGAGTTTTTAAATTGAACAACACCAGGGACAAAAAGTTATGGATCTTTAATGCTACTAATTCATTTGTAGGGAATCCTAAATGGTTATTTATTTATGTGAATAAATACCGTCCAGATATTACTGCATATTGGATGTGTGATGACGAAGATGTAATTAGTAGAATTAGAAATTTAGGTTACAATGCAGAATTATATTCTTCTAAAAAGGCAGATAAAATTAAACAACAGGCAGGAGTTTTTGTTGTACATCAGGTAAAAGAACATATACCTGTATTATTTAAAGATGAAGTTATCATACTCAATTTATGGCATGGCGTTGGTTGTAAATCTATAGAGAGAAAAGTTAATTCAGTCCAGTTAAAAGAAAGAATATATAAAAAATATATTAAATACAATAGTATCTTTAAAAACAATCAACTCTTTCTAGTCACCTCTCCATTAATGGAGAAACATTTTAAAGAACAAGTCGGAATTGATGATGACAAGATTATTAGAGCAGGTTATCCAGCTGTAACTTATAAAGAGCTATTCTCTTCTTATAATCATGATATTTTGAAAGAAAAAGGGCTTTCTGAAGATACAAAAATTGCCTTATATGCTCCGACATTTAGAGATGGATCTACTACTACATTTTTTGGGAAAGCAATACCTGATATGGATAAATTAGTAGAAACATTAAAAGAGAATAACATGCTAATGATCTTCAAAATGCATTATTTGGTAAATGATGACTATCAATATAACCTTTTAAAAGAAAAATACAAAGATTGTCCGCATTTACTCTTCTGGAATGAGGACAATGATATCTACGAGATCTTTAATAAAATTGATATCGCTATAATGGATTATTCATCGATATTTTACGATCTGCTAGCTGCTGGTGTCAAACATTTCACACGTTATATCTTTGATTATGATGAATATAATAATTTGCGTGATTTCGTTTTTGATTATAAAGAGATGACGTTTGGAAAGGTAACAAATAACTTCGGTGAACTATTAAATTACCTGAACTCATATGAGGATAACGTGGAAGAAAATAGAAGAGATGAAATTTATAATCTTTTCTGGGAATATACAAACGATAATTCCTTTGAGGAAATTATCGAGAAAACGCTAAATTTTAGCCCGGAAAAGAGAGACTTCCCTACTTTATATAGCTTTGATCTTTTTGATACGCTTATACAAAGAAAAACCTTGGAACCGGTAGGGATATTTTTCTACGTTGGAGAGGCAGCTAAATATAGTAGTCTTAAATTCCCTTCCTATTTAGTTGAGAACTATCCACGTGTCAGAGCGCAAGCGGAATCTTATGTAAGAGATTATTATAAAAAATCTTTAATCATTCGAGAAGATGACAGGTTAGAGATCTTCTTTGATGATATTATGATGAGATTGAAAGATTTATATCATTTAACAGATCAACAAATAGAATTTCTAAAAGCAGAGGAATTTAAAGCAGAAATAGAAAATATTGAACCTATGAAAGATAGAGTAGAGTATGTTGTAGAACTGATTAATCAAGGGAATGATGTCGTATTAATTAGTGATATGTATTTACCTAAAGAGGTTATTGTAGAAATGTTAAAGAATGCAGACGAACGTCTGGCAGAATTACCTCTATTTTTATCTAGTGATTATGGTGATCAAAAGACAACAAGAAAACTTTATTTAAGAGTATTTGAGGAAATGAACTATAATTATAGTAAGTGGGTACATTATGGGGACAACCAAGCAGCTGATTTTAAAGCGGCAAAATCTTTAAATATACAAGCTGTGCATCACCATATGACAAAATTTAATGCGTATGAGAAGCAGTTAGTAAATAGAACTAGAACCTATGATTCTTACTTAACTTCAAATTTATTAGCTAGATTTAGAGAGAAAAATAAAGATCAAACTAGTTATTATGCTTATTCATATGTAAGTATGTACTTTGTTCCCTATATTCATTGGACTATTAAACATGCTATGAGAAAAGGAATTGATACGCTCTATTTTATTTCTAGAGATGGGTATTATCTCAAACTTGTAGCAGATTCAATAATTGAAGCAAATAAGTATGATATAAAGACGAAATATATCTATGGTTCAAGGAAGGCCTGGAGAATTCCATCTTTTATCAATAAAGTAGATGAGGAATTCTTTTCTGTTTTTGGGAATTTTGAAGGAATGTCCGATTTTGGTAGTATACTAGATGCATTATCAATGAATGAATCTAAATTCGATGAAATATTCCCAGAACTAAGCCATTTAAAAACCATTGATAAAGTTGATAAGAATACAAAAGAAGCAATAAAAACCACAGCTAAGAACTCTCTAAAGTATGAAGAATATTTATTAAGTAAGGCTAAAGAAGATAGAGAAATCATTACAAAATATTTGAAGCAAGAAATTGACTTTAGTGAACGTTTTGCATTTGTTGAATATTGGGGAAGAGGCTACACGCAAGATTGTTTAGATCGATTGCTAAACGACGCGTATGGAAGCAAGATAGAAACAATTTTCTATTATGCAAGAAGTATTTATCCAACTACTGGTACTTCAGTTCGTTATAATTATACTTCTAAAATGACATCTTTAATATTTATAGAGTCGATTTTTGCCAATATACCATATCAAAGTATTACAGGATATTATGAAAAAGATGGTATAATAAAGCCGGTAATTAAAACAAGAATGTATGAAACTAAACTTCATGATGCAATTAAAGAGCATACGGTAGAATTTATTCATCATTTCTATGAACTTCCTCTAACAGATGAGGATAATATTGAGAGAAGCTTATACGATTATGCTGTTGATTATTTCCGAGTGCATCCAACAGATAAATATATTTTGAATGTTTTTGCTCCCTTGAAAGATTCAGTAAGATTGTACGAGCCAGAAGTAGAATATGCACCTGAAATAACGTTAAAAAAGGTCATGCCCAAATTAGTCGGCAAACCGATTGATTTGGAGACAAAAAATATGAAAATGTCAGTGGCAAGGTCATCTAAAGGAATTAAATTTTTGCACAGATTAGAAAAGAAATATTTAGAGAGAATTCAAAAGAGAATCAAGAACAGAATTGCTAAAAATAGGAAAATGCTAAAAAATATATCGAATGTTTTTAAAGTTTAATTTGAACTATCCGGATAGATATGTATAAGTGTCTATCCGACCATTACTCTTCTGGAGGAAACACAAATGTCTAATCTACCAAATTGTCCTTCATGCAGTTCAACGTATACTTATGAGGATGGCAGTCTGCTCATTTGTCCTGAATGTGCGCATGAATGGTCACTTGAACAAGAACAAGCCGCAGAGGAGCAGCTTGTTGTCAAAGATGCGAATGGAAATCTATTAAGTGATGGGGATACGGTCTCTGTCATTAAAGATTTAAAAGTAAAAGGTTCTTCTTCCGTCTTAAAAATAGGGACGAAGGTCAAAGGCATTCGTTTAGTGGAAGGCGATCATAACATTGATTGTAAAATTCCTAGCTTTGGTGCAATGAAGTTAAAATCAGAGTTTGTGAAAAAGGTATAATAATGAAAGGAGGCTGTCAGTAAGAGGCCTCTTTTTCATTTCTTTATTTATAGGTGAAAGGAATAATCTTAAACAAAATTCCATACATATATACCCGTTGAAAAAAGGTTCATTTTTAAAAAATCAAGCCTCTTTTCACATAAAAAATTGTTGTTTTCTTAACCCTACCTTAAAAAAGGCAGATGATTCACTAAATTTTGGCTCATCCCCTTCACAACTTTTGGGCATTGCTGTACCATATGGAAGTGTTCTTCTATTTTTAACGGATCATGGTGTTTATCAGGAAATAGATGATAGATGATACTTAGACAAAGAAGGAGAGGTAACGTGACGAACGTTTTAGAACTGCATAATGTATCTAGGCATATTCACGGGAAAAAGATCGTTCAAGACTTGAGCTTTTCTGTCCAAGCGGGCGAAGTCTTTGGCTTCTTAGGACCAAATGGCGCAGGGAAAACAACAACCATTCGTATGATGGTCGGTCTTTCTCCTATTACATCTGGCGACATTCTGATTAATGGTCATAGTATTCAATCCTCATATCAGCATGCTATCCAAGATGTTGGTGCCATTATTGAAAACCCAGAAATGTATAATCACTTAACAGCAAGACAAAATCTTGTTCACTTTGCCAGAATGAATGGGAAAGTGGATGAAGGGCGAATTGATGAGCTGCTAGAGTTGGTCAGCTTACAGCACGTGAAACATAAGCGTGTTCGAACGTTTTCATTAGGAATGAAGCAGCGTTTAGGTATTGCGCAAGCACTTATACATAGACCGAAACTGCTGATATTAGATGAGCCGACCAATGGACTTGATCCAGAGGGAATTCGCATGATACGAGATTACTTGAGAAGGCTTGCAAAGGAAGAAGGGCTAGCTGTCATTGTTTCAAGTCACCTCATGTCAGAAATGGAATTGATGTGTGATCGTTTTGCGATTATCCAAAAAGGCAAGCTGATTGCGATTGAGGATCAGCGTGCAGAGACGAATCAAGACGAATTGGTCAATTATCGAATGAAGGTCGCATCTGGTGAGCTGGAAGAAGCGCAGAAGCTCATTGGTATATTTGAGGAAAGCACGACTGTAAGAGAAGAGGAGCAGTATTTATTCTTCTCCTTGGCAGAAGAGAAAATGCCGGAATTGATTCGTCATTTGAGCGGCGCGTCCATTCATTTGTACGAAATCAAAATAGAAAAACAAACCTTAGAAGATAAGTTCTTAAGCTTAACAGGTAAAAAGGAGGCAGACGTATGATTCGCCTCATTCAAAACGAGTGGATGAAGATCAGTTATCGTGTTGGAACTTGGATTATGGTTGGACTTCTTGTTTTAGGTATGATTGCCACACTGATCTTTGCACTTAAAACAAATGACGAAGATCAAGCTTCAGGTGATTGGAAGACTGAGCTGCAATCGATCAATAAAGCAAAGAAGCAAGAACTGAAAGAGGATAATTTAGGATTTTATAAGAGATCCCTTGAAAAGGATATAGCGATTAATGAGTATAGAATCAAACAGGATTTGCCTCCAGCCAATCAATTCGGTAAAAATGTCTGGGATTATGTGAAAACAAACGCCAATTTACTTCAGCTAGTAGGTGTGTTTGTGATCATTATTGCTTCCACTATTGTGTCGGCTGAATACAAGCATGGTACAATTAAGTTATTACTCATTCGTCCACCATCAAGGCTAAAGATCCTGTTATCTAAATATATTACAGTACAGCTGTATTCTCTGTTACTTGTTGTGGTACTGTTTATCTTGTCATTCATATTGGGTGCCATCTTCTTTGGACTTAATACCGATTATGTGAGTCTGGTCTATCAAAATGGTGAAGTCATTGAACGTACACAGTTTGCAAATATGGTTTATTATTATCTTGCCCATTGTGCAATGTTTGTCGTTCTGGGGACGCTCTCTTTTGCCATTTCAACCGTATTTAGAAGTGAAGCTATCTCAATTGCTATTAGTGTGTTAGCTTATGTTGTAGGTGGAACGATTACAAGTATTTTAATGCTATTCTTTGATTGGGCAAAATATTTGTTATTTGCAAATGATCCATCTCAATATTTTATGGAAGAGGTTACTGTTATCGAAGACATGTCTCTAGGATTCTCATTAATAGTCCTAGTCATCTATTGGGCTATTTTCTTGGCCATTGCCTTAATTGTCTTCCAAAAACGAGAAGTGAAAACAGGCAGTTAAATTTTAAAAATTTTTAGGAGGTTTACACATGATTAGTCGTAAAGGTGAAAAAATTATGGGGATTATTAGTATTGTCCTCAATGCCATTGGTGTTGGATTTGGAGCATTAATCCTCTCGGTAGGTCCATCATTTTATAATGAAATTAATGAAGTGTTACAAGAGGAAGGCGAAACATTACCGATTGAAACGCTTCAAGCTTCAGTCAATGCATTTGGTACGCAGTTTATGGTCGTTTCTGGAATTGCAGCAGTGCTATCGATTGTCGGTGTTATTCTCTTGAAAACAGACCGCCGTGCCGTGATTTCAGGTGTTCTTTTCTTGGTGTCTGCTGTGACTCTTTTAATTGGAACAATCGGTCTTGCATTCGCTCCAATGGTTCTATTGTTTATCATTGGATTAATGTCTCTTATTAGAAAGCCGAATACAGACATTCACACAAATGAATATCCTTCATAATACAAAGAAAAAGACATGCGTCGTTGTACGCATGTCTTTCTTTTTTTAGATGATACCGATCAGCATCGCCACGAACAGAAGGATAATACTGAATCCCCACATCCAGAAGAAAGAGTAGCGAATATGTTTCCCCATATCGACTCCTGCAAGACCGATCGCAAGCCAAACGGCTGGAGCGAGTGGACTGACAAAGGTTCCGATGATGTTTCCGATCATCATGGCATACGCCGCGGAAGTGCCTGTCACGCCAACCTCAGATGTGATTGATTCGACAATTGGCAGAAGTGCATAATAATAAGCGTCTGTACTTGTCAGCATATCCAGTGGCACCCCAAACATCCCGACAATGATATGTAAAAATGGAAGCAGGAAAGCAGGTAGAATCTGAATGCTGTCCACAGCAATAGCTTTTAGCATTCCCGTTCCTTCGAGAATTCCTAGAAACGAACCTGCGGAGAAAATAACAGCGGCCATCATGAGTGCACTAGGTGCATGCGCCTTGATTCTCTCCATTTGTACATCCACTTTCGGATAGTTAATTAATAGTGCGAGAGAAAGACCAATCATAAACATATAACTAGCCGGAATCACGTTGAGCACAAGAAGGACAACAACGGCTATAAACAGAATGAAATTCACCCAAATCAAGTGATAACGTTTTAAAGCGGCATCACCTGTCTCGCTAATGGATTGAATAGCCTGGTCCCAATCTGCCCCTTCTAATTGAACAGCAGCGATTTCATTTGCGGCGATTTTGACCCGAATGCGTTTTTCTTCTCTTTTTCCTAAAATAAATGCCATTCCTAATACGAGAACGACCCCAATGAGCTGAATGGGAATAAGCGGCACCCAAAGTTCAGATGGATCCATATTCAAGACGCTTGCTGCCCGTCCAGTCGGACCAGCCCAAGGAATCATATTGGTTAATCCGGCACTCGTCCCAATTAATAACAGCAGCAAGTAAGGACTCATATGTAATTTTTTATAAAGCGGCAGCAGTGCAGGTACAGTTAATAAAAAGGTTGTAGCCCCTGCTCCATCTAAGTGAGCAATGATCCCAATTAAAGCAGTTCCCATTGCAACTGTGACAACATTTCCTTTTGTCAGCTTGATTAATGCTTTAATTACAGGTTCAAAGAACCCTGTATCTTGTAAAATGCCGAAAAATAAAATGGCGAAGATAAACATGGTCGCCACCGGCAATACTTTGATAATTCCTTCTTCAAAAAAGGTTTGAATGTCATTTATCCCAAATCCCGCAATCAGTGCTCCTATTAAAGGCACCATGACCATAGCGACAATTGGACTTGCTTTCCCCCAAATCAGCAATACAACAATCGTTAAAATAATCAACAATCCAACAAGCGTTAACATAAGACCCTCCCCCTACAATAAACCGTTTACATTTGTTAGCTCTTTTTATCACAATGCAGTCCCACAGCTGCATTGAAAAAAAGAGTATCAAAAATATGAGCATTAGGCAACCGCTTTCATACCTATACAATGGTAAAAAAGGATGGTGAATCCATTCACGGCGCGGTATCAAACATGTCAAAAAATTTAGATAAAATATAACGCTTCAAATACATTTCTACTAATAAATATATTTATATAGGTATTTAAGATCATTAAAAAAGAAGCGTCCAATGAATGAACACTTCTTTTAAATTATTTTTTCAAGATGACGTACTCGTAAGGGTCAAGCTGAAGCTTCTCTGGCACCTGCTCGGCAGTCAGCATATTTTCATAGCTTTCCGCTGAATCTAGTGATATGTTCTGCTGCTCTTCTGTAAAATTCATCATAAACACATATTCCTGAGTGCCATCTGTTCGTTTTTGTACACTGATTCCCTCTGGAATCACCGCTGATAGGACGGGCTGTATATCCATTTCTGCGATGAGTTCCTCGTAAAACTCATCATAAAAAATCTGCTCATTTTCGGAAGCCATATAGTATGCTTTTCCATCTCCAAAAGGATGGACAGTCAGGGCTGGCTGTCCTTCGTAGCAGCCGTTCTCAAAATGTCCTAACACAGAGGCCGTTTCAGGATGTATGGATTCGCAATATTGCCCGACATGGTAGGTGCGTCCATTTCCTGTGGTCATTAATACATGTTCATCTGGCATCAATGTGTTGATTTCCTCAGCCCAAATGCCAAGTACATGGCGGAGAGGACCGGGGAAACCGCCGAGGAAACAGAGGTCGTTTTCATCGACCATGCCGCTCCAGTACGTTGCCACAAAAATGCCGCCCTCTTTGACAAATGCTTCGATCTTTTCTGCCACGCCTGGTTTGATCATGTAGAGCATTGGACCAACGAGCACACGATAGGATGAGAAATCCTTTTCCATGCCTACAATGTCAACAGGAATGCCTTTTTTCCAAAAGCTTCGATAGTGAGTTTGACAAGCTTCTACATAGCGTTTGTTTGTATTATTTAGGCCTTGTGCATCATCAATGGCCCAGTGGTTTTCCCAATCGTATATGATGGCGACTTCTGGTTGAACGGATGTGCCCGCAACCGGCTGCAGCTGCTTTAGTTGTTTCCCTAGATCAGCCACTTCTTGAAATACACGTGTATGTTCATGTCCTGAATGATCCACAACTGCGCCGTGGAATTTCTCAGAGGCACCTCGACCCTGTCTCCACTGGAAATACAGCACTGAGTCTGATCCGTGGGCAATCGCCTGCATAGCAGACAGATGAGCCATTCCTTGATGTTTGACTTTATTCACATCATGCCAATTCACGAGGCTAGGCGTGCTTTCCATCACGAGAAATGGCTGACCGTCCTTTAATGAACGATATAAGTCGTGAACGAAGGCAACGTTTGACGCTAATTCAGCGGTTGTTTCCCTGCCGCTATGCCATGCTGGATAGCTATCCCATGAAATCACGTCGACCTCTTTTGCAAATTGATGATAATCCAGCCCAAGGAATGGACGCATATGCGGGTAGTCGCCCATAAAGTTGGTGGTCACTGGAATATGAGGTGTCAATTCTCGCAGCGGTTCAATTTCATTTTGATAAAAATTGATCGTTTGCGATGTGACAAAGCGCTTCCAGTCTAGGTTCATTCCGTGGATCATGTGCTCCCCGTGCGGTGCAGGTGACTCGATTTGTGACCAATCACTATACGTGTGGCTCCAAAACCCCGTCCACCATGCTTGATTCAAAGCTTCAAGGTCATGATTGTACTTGTCTTTCAAATAGCCTTGAAATGCTTCCTGGCAGAGATCACAATGACATTCGCCGCCGTACTCATTCGAAATGTGCCACATGATCAGTGCTGGGTGATCCTTGTAGCGTTCAGCGAGCAAACGATTGAGTGTATTCGTTTTTTCTCGATAAACTGGTGAGGTGAAGCAATGATTATGGCGCAGGCCATGTAAATTACGCTGACGGTTCGCTTCGACGCGCAATACCTCAGGATATGTTTGCGAGAGCCATGCAGGCCTTGCCCCGCTTGGCGTTGCAAGAATGGCGTGTGCCCCCTGCGCTGCCAAACGGTCCATGATGTCATCCAGCCATGTAAAATCATACTGACCTTCTTTTGGCTCTAGCTTACTCCATGCGAAAATGTTGATGGAGAATGTTTGACAGTGTGCAAGCTTCATTAATCGAAAATCTTCGTCAATGATCTCCGGCATATGAAGCCATTGATCTGGATTATAATCGCCACCATGCAAAAAGCCTTTCACATTGGGGTGAACGAGTGGGTAAAGCTTTCCCATTTTGTCACGTCCTATCCTATTAATTACGGTGTCATTTGTTTAAATACGTCTAGAGAAGGCAGTGCTTTTCCGTTGAAATCAAACATCGCTTGATTTTCCCAAGCATTTCCGACTGTACCGGTTGTTTGGATATAAGCCAGCCCGTATTGACTAGACCACGGAGCGCCTTTCGCTGGAATCCAAAGTGGCTCCCAATAAAAGAAACCTTTCCCGCGATTGTTTTTCACTTGTGAAATTTTTTCTGATAGATCTCGTATAAAAGATGCCTGACCTTGAGGTGAAGCGGGATAACCGGCAGTTTTGACTGAGTCTTGGTTAAATGAGTTTTCTAGGTTGTCGCCATTTGCTGTTGTAAAACCGTAGGCGGTTTCTACCACGATGACGTCTTTGTGATAGCGAGCGCTAATGTCATTCATATTGTTAGTAAGACCGCTAAATTCGCCGTCCCAATACGGGTAGTAAGATAAACCGATCGTATCGAACGAGACACCTCGTTTGGTGATTTCATCAAACCACCAGCGGGATGCACCATTGTCCCCGCCATGGGCAAGGTGAAGCATGATGTTGATATTTGAATCGACAGAGCGGACAGCATTTGTGCCAGCCTTTAGCAAAGCGGCAAGCCGGTCAAATTCACCGCCGCCTTCACCCCAGCTTTTTCCGTTCGGCCACAGCATGCCTGAGTTCAATTCGTTTCCGACCTGTACCATGTTCGGTAGCGCATTTTGGGCTCTCATCGCTTTGAGTACATCCCCTGTGTAAGTGCCAACCGCTTTTACTAAATCGTTTTGTGAAAGAGATGCCCAAGCTTTCGGTTTGAACTGTTTACCAGGATCGGTCCAGAAATCACTGTAGTGAAAATCAAGCAGCACTTTCATATTTTGTGCTTTTGCGCGTTTCGATAAAGCGATGGCTGTATTGAGATCGTTTGTCCCGCCATTATAGGCACGGCCTTGGTTGTCGTATGGGTGGTTCCACAGTCTAATGCGCACATAGTTGACGCCTTTTTCCTTTAATAGCTTGAGCGGGTCCACCTGTTTTCCATTTTGGTCGAAGTATCTGCCGCCGCTTCTCTCCACTTCCGCAAGCATGGAGATATCGGCTCCTTTAATGAAATCACCTTGCAGTCCATTGATCGGCTGAACTGAAATCGCATCCGCTTTTGCTTCAGGTAAAATCCCTAATCCCATCAAAAAGAAAACGACAACCGTGACGAGCATCCATTTCTTCATCAAATCTCCCCTTATCCTTTTGTCCCGCCTTGTGTGAGGCCGGACACAAATTGTTTTTGTAACACAAGAAACAATAAAGCGACTGGAATCGCAATGAGTAAAGCCCCGGCTGCAAAGGTCGTGTAGCTGGCCCCCATTTTGTCTGACACAAGATTGTACAGACCGATCGGGAGTGTATACATTTCGGGTGAGCGGACAATGACACTGGAGATGATGAAATCACCCAGTGGTCCTGTAAATGAGTTGATGGCGACAACCGCCAAAATGGGCTTAGCAAGCGGCATAATAATTTGAATGAAAATTCGGAAATGCCCTGCGCCGTCCATTCTGGCTGATTCATCAAGATCCTTCGGAATCGCATCAAGATAGCCTTTCATTAAATACGTATTCATCGGAATTTGTCCGCCTGCATAAATCAAAATCAGTGCAAGATGGCTGTTAATCAGTCCAAGCATTTGAGCCAAAACGAAAATCGCAATCAGCGCTGAAAATTGAGGAATCATTTGCAGCAGTAAAAAGAGCATCAGCCCATTTTTCCGTCCTTTGAAACGGAATCTAGAAAAGGCATAGCCTGTAAAACTAACAAGAATCAGCGTTAACAACATTGTGGCAATACTGATCTTCATGGAGTTCCAATACCATTTTGCATAAAGTGCTCCTTGACCGAAGAAGAGCTCGGTAAAGTGACTGAACGTTGGATTTTTCGGAAACATACTTGTACTCATGAGGCTGTTTCCAGGATTAAAGGAAGCACCGATCGTCCAAAGCAGTGGATATAGAATACAAATGGAGGCAATGAAAAGGATAAAATAAGTAATGCTCAGGCGAATGAGCTTGTTTTGTTTTGATCCCATATCACATCATGTCCTCCTCTTTGAATGAATTCGTTCTCTTAAACTGCCAGAGTGCAATGGCGATGACAAAGATTGAAAGTAAAATCGTGACAGCCGCAGCGAGTGCATATTGAGAGGACTGCATCGTGAGTTTATAAATCCAAGACACCAAGATGTCCGTTCCCCCAGCGGTTGACCCCGCAACAGGCGGTCCCCCGCCATTAAATAAGTAGATAATATTAAAGTTGTTAAAGTTAAACGTATATTGTGTGATGAGGATGGGTGCAATGGAATAGAGAACAAGCGGTAACGTGATGGACCGGAATTTCTGAAAAAAATTGGCTCCATCAATGGTCGCAGCCTCATATAAATCCTCGGGAATCGCCTGCAAAACGCCTGTTGTCATAATGAAAACGAAAGGAAATCCAAGCCAAGTCTGCATCGCAATGAGGGCAATTTTGCTCCAAAATGGATCTGTTAGCCATGGTTTTGGATCAATCCCTATCGATGCAAAAAGTGTATTGTTAATGGCCCCAAATGTATCATTGAACAGTCCAGCAAACACCAAAATGGTCACAAAGCCCGGAACAGCCCAAGGGAGAATCAAAATGGTTCTAAAAAACCGTTTTCCCTTTAAATCCTTCTGATTGAGCAGAACCGCTAAAAAGATGCCGAGTGCACATTGAAGAGTCGACGCAACCAAAGTCCATACGACGGTCCAGCCAAGTACATCAATGAAGGTATCTCTCCAAATATCAATGGAAAAGATATTTTGAAAGTTCTTGATTCCTACCCAGTCGATCAGATTGGCAGGAGGCGAGTGATATAAATCATAGTTCGTAAAGGCAAGCGCAAAGCTGAACATAATAGGAAAGACAACAGAAAATAGAAGTAAAAAGAAAGCAGGAGTGCTCATTAAGTAAGGGAAGCCTTGATCGATGAGCTGATGATATTGAGCACGGATGGAATGAAGTGGAACCCCTTGATCCCGTTTCTTTCCATTCATAAAAGCATCACGCATCATGAGTACATAAAAGCCGATACCAAAACCAGCTGTTAACAGCGCAATAATCCCCTTTGCTAAAAGAAAAACAGAGTTGTCACGAGGCAGCATCGTCCCAAGTGTGAACAGTCCCCAGAAGCCAATATTGAATAAATCATAAAATACAATCAAAAAAGAGACGCCGAACAGGAAAAAAAGTGCCCCTTTGCCGTACTGTTTGTTGTATATCTGCCCCATCCCGGGTATAAAGGAGAACATTAGCGCCCGTCTCCGGTGTGTCTTTGATTCCACTGTGTGTGTGCGGTCTAGTTCAAGGTTACCCGTCACGTCTAACACCTACTTCATATAAAATTAGATCAACTACAGGCAGTTTGATAGACTACCCGCATTTGATGGTTATTTGGAGTGATTTGCTTTAATTTGAGAGTCGATTTGATTGACCGCATCATCAAATGCCTTTTTCACATCTGTACGACCAGTTGCAATCAGTCCTAATGCACTATCAATCGGCTTCCACACCTCTTCCATTTCAGGATTGTTCGGTGTCAGTGTGGCGTATTTCGTTTGTTTAGAAACAGCATCCGCATTTGCGTTTTCCGTAATGATTGGATCTTTCATCAGTTTTTTCACTGGTGGAATTTCCTCTGTTAATTCAAAGCGCTTCTTTGAATTTTTTTCGTTCGTGATAAATTCAACAAATTTCTCAGCAAGTTCTTTATTTTTAGAATAAGAGGAGACGTTGTAGCCTTTTACACCTAAGAATGAGCTCATATGTTTTCCGTTAGGGAGTGTTGGCAACTCGGCCACACCATAGTCAATACCCGCCTCTTTATATGGACCAAATGACCAAGGACCAGAAATGACAGCTGCTGCTTTTTTCTCTGTAAATAAGGAGTTGAGGACATTGATTCCTTGTTCACCAATGATGCCTTTCGGGAAAAGACCTTCGCTAAAGAATTTTTGAATGTACTCTCCGCCTTGGATGGCGCCATCGTTGTTCAAACCAATGTCATTAACATCATAAGAGCCATCGCTTTTCTGCTTGAAAATATAGCCCCCAGATCCGCCTAAAACACTTTGCGCATAGTAAATTTCATCCCATTTCGCAACAAAACCGTACTTTCCGTCTTTTGTCAGCTTTTTCGAAAGATCATACCAGCCATCAAGTGTCGTTGGTGCCTTTTTGACAAGATCTTTGTTATAAAAAAGGACAGTGGTTTCAACGGATTTTGGCAGACCATACAGCTTGCCATCTACCGTTTGTGATTGAATCGATTCGTCTGTGAAGGAGTCGATCACTTTTTGATCTGGCTTGATTTCTTGTAATAGCCCCTCAGTGACAGCTGATCCAATTTGATTGTGAGGCATCGTGATGACATCTGGACCTGTCCCAGCTGCTCCATCTAGACGGAGAGCTTCGATTTGGTCGGCATAAGCTTTTTCGACCACTTTGATTTTCACATCATGTTGTTTTTCGAATTCTTTTACAGCGTCTTGAATCCCCTCAGTTTTTTTGACATCCTCCCACACTAGTAAGGTCTTTGTACCTGTAGATGCTGGCTGTGTTCCGCTTGAATTGTCATCTCCCGGTCCGCAAGCTGAAAGCAGAAGCACAGCAGTCCCAACGACTGCTGATAATGTCGCCCATTTTCCCTTTTTCATTCGTAATCCCCTCTCGTTCTTTTTTCACAGATGATAAGAAAACGCTTTCTTAATGTGAGAATATCAACTTGAGTAAAAAAAGTAAACATATTTTATTAAATTTATTAAGTAAAATTTTTTACTGATGTAGAGAGAAAAGAAGCCCTCCACATTGGACGGGGCTTCCGGTTGTTTATATCGTACTTTTTCGAAAGACAGGTTCTGAGGCAATCAGCACAGTTTTCGGTAATGTTCTGCCGTCCACAAGTCTTTCTAACAGTAAATCAACTGCTGTTTCACAAAGTAAAGACGTGTGGATATGATACGTGGTGAGCGGTGGTGAAACATATTGAGACACATGAATATCGTTGATACTAAAGACGCTCACGCGGTTCGGCAGAGAAAATCCGCGCTCATTTAATGCTTGTAAACAGCCGATGGCAAGAGGATCACTAGCGACACAAAAAGCGGTGGGCAGGTCATCACCAAGCTCATCAATCGCCTTCATCATCAGCGCATAACCATCATCTACTGAGAAATGGTGACCGACATAGACCAATTGCTCATCAAGGACATTGCGAGCCATCATATATTCACGGAAAGTCGTTTCGCGAATATCTGGAATATGCACATTCGTATTCAGATCAATGTCTGTGCCGCCAACGAATCCAATGGATGTGTGTTCTTTTTCAATAAAAGAATCGATGATCCTTTCAACAATTCGTTTCAGGTTTGGCTTTACTGAATCAAAACGGTCTTCATCTGGTGACGTATCAATAAAAACGATATGTTGGGTGATCGCATATAATTGATCAAGCTCTGACGTTTTAAATCGGCCGATGGCGATGATCCCTTCTGTAGAAGGATCAATGGAGAGAAGCCCATCAGATGGATTGTAAGCGGTGACATTTAAACTCCGAGTATTCGTAAGTTCCTCAATGCCTAGACGAATGGATTTAAAATAAATATCTTCAAGCTCTTCCTTTTCGGTCATCCAATAGAGAAAGGCGATTTTTTTTAATGAATGTTTGAAAGTTTTCTTTTGATAGGACAAAGCTTCAGCGGCGGCGTATACTTTCTCACGTGTTTGATCCGTGACAGATAGGTTGGGATCTTGGTTCAGTACGCGAGATACAGTCGCAATGGATAATCCAGCTTTTTCAGCAATGTCCTTTATTTTAGCTGCCAAATCAGCACCTCCTATAGAAAATATCTCCTTCTAGTATAGAGTCTTTAAAAAAATTAGTAAATATTTTTATTAAATTGTTTTCAGTTAAGCGCTTCTTTACGCACTGGGAAGGAATTAGTAAGATATATATATGAAAGGTTTTGGATTAAGATTTCTGATAGGAGAGGGACCGATGTATTATGATGCACTGAAGACATTTGTGACAGTTGTGGAAGAGAAAAACTTTACAAAGGCAGCCCAAAAGCTGCGGATTTCTCAGCCAAGTGTCAGTCTTCATATTAAGAACTTGGAGCAGGAATTCCAGACCGTTCTGCTGAATCGTTCGCCAAAGCAACTAACTGTTACACCAACTGGGGATATGCTGTACCATCGATCAAAACAAATCATTCGTTTATATGAACAGGCGAAGCAGGATATTTATGAGCATCATCATCTGGCAAGAGGGAAGCTGACAATCGGGGCGAGTTTTACCATTGGAGAGTACGTGCTGCCGCAAATATTGGCAGAGTTTCATCAGCTCTATCCGCATGTGGACATTGAGGTGGTCATTGATAACACAGAGGCGATCGCCAGTCATGTCCGCTTATTCCATGTCGACATCGGTTTGATCGAAGGACAGACGAATGACAAAGAACTGACTGTAGAAACTTTTCTAGAAGACGAGCTATATATCGTCGCGCCATTAGATCACCCCTTTGCTAAGAAAAAGGATGTCACGATTGATCAACTGCAAAACGAAACATGGATCACAAGAGAAGAGGGATCAGGTACCGGGGAATACTTACAGCACGTCCTGAAATCAAATGGACTGAAAGCACGGACATTTGTGACGTTTAGCAGCAATCAAGCGATTAAAGAGGCTGTGATTCATGGAATGGGGCTTTCTGTTTTATCTAAATATGTCCTCCAACGAGGCAGCATTGGCGGTGAATTGGCTGTCATTTCTGTGAGAGGAATGGATTTTAAACGAAAATTTTCCTATGTCGAGTCCCCGATGACAGGGGGAAATAAAAATAAAGAATTGCTCGTTGAATTGTTAAGAGAGGAAGGCACAAGAGAAAAGTAACATTTAGGTGAGTTTTTTGAAAGCAAGCAAAAAGAATTGTAGGAAATTATAGTATGGGAGTTTAGCTAATTGACACTTAATAGAGATTTTAAAATGGATAATGTAAAGGCACTACTTATTACTTTAGTAGTAATCGGTCATATGGCAGATTTTTATGTAAATACATCTGAAAATATGAAATTTATATATTTTTTTATTTATTTATTCCACATGCCGTTGTTTATATTTTTATCAGGTTACTTTATTAAATCGACTGTGAATGGTAGTAGATTTAAAGTTGAAAAAGTAATATCATATTTTATTCTATATTTATTATTTAAACTCATCATGTATGCACTTTTTAAATATGGATTTTCAGTTGAGGAAACGAATTTTAATACATTTAATGAGGATAATGTTCCATGGTATTTACTTGCTATGTCTATTTGGATTATTTTAATCTATGTGTTAAAACAATTTAAACCTGTACTTTTAGTGTTAATATCAGTGTTAGCAGGAATTGTTATTGGATATGACTCTTTTGTGGGCGATTATTTGACTCTATCTAGAGTTATTGTATTTTTCCCATTTTTCTTACTAGGTTATTATATAGACCACAATAAATTTGTAACTTTTCTTTCTTCACAAAAACTGAGGTTTTTTTCTTTGGTAGTTTTAATAATCTCTATTTTAGTTGTGTATTTTAACATTGAAAATATTTATCAATTTCGAGGTTTCTTAACTGGGCGTAATTCATATGAAGTGTTAAAACAGCCAATATACGGAGGTTTTTATCGTATGCTTTTTTACCTCCTAGCTGTTCTATTATCAACTGTTTGTTTATTGATAGTTCCTAAATCCAAAACAATTTTCACTATAATTGGACAGAGGACCTTACAAATATATATTTTACACTTCCCTTTAATCTTTATATTAAATCACTTTTATTTTCCTGAGGGGTTAGTGTCTATATCTCAACAACATTGGCTAAAGTTATATATCCTTATTTCTATACCAATTGTCATAGTCTTATCATTTAAACCTTTAGGTTGGCCTTTTAATATCATAATGCGATTAAAATTGAGAGGTTTGTTAAAAATATATAATAAAAATCCGGACTAAAGTAGCAGCCCGGATTTTTAATAACCAGTTTCTTATAGCCCAGTTATCTTAAGCGAATCAACTGGAAGGAAAATTTCACCCGTATCTGTGTATTTCATGGTGACCTGATCGCCTTCTTTTAAATAAATGACGAGAGGTTCTTTTTCAGATGACATGGTGTAGCTTTTCCCATCGTCTAGCAGGAAGGTGACGGTTGTATAATCACCGGTCTTTTCTTTATAGACTCGTTTGACTTTCCCTGTAGTTTCTTTCTTTTCCTGCTTAGAGGAACTGTTAACGGTACCGCCGCCTTTTTGCAGAGCTGTCTTATAGGCTCTCAGTGCTTCGTTTGGTGTTGAAGCGTACGCAGCGATTTCAGGATTGGCTGCCGAAACGATAAAGTAGTTTTGCAGGAAGCCATTTGAATCGAGAACTGGTGTGAGCCAGCTGGCTTCTCCATAGAAATTATAGAGAATCGGCATGCGGCCTTTCCATTTCTTTTCGATGAAACGTTTCTCAATAATTTGCAGAGCGCCTTGAGAATCCATGTAGGACGCTTCAAGATTTCCGGTATAATAAGTCGCTTTTCCTGTCCGGGCATTTGTCAGGGCATACCCAAGCATCGAATCAACGCCCTCTTTCGGACTTGTGAAATCTGTGAAGTAGTACATATCTCCTTTTGCATCAAACACCGGACTCACATTGGCTTCTGTTCCTTCATCTGAAGGCAGCTTTACATCTGACTTTCCAAACATACTATTCCAGAACCCGTGAATATAGTTTCCGAAATAACTGTTTTGCAGACTGACCGCTTCTGGTGAAACAGCACCATCAATAAAAGCAGGTACTTGATCTAGAGCATATTTCTTCGTTGCACCTGTTTTGGCATCAACAACGACCACGCCTGATGCTTTAAAGCCGTTTCGCGCTGAGATAAAATCGCCATACGTGCGAATGTAATAAGGCTTTCCGTCATCATTGATTTCCAGCTGTGTGTCGCCGTAGAAAATCAAATCAGGGTATTGAAGGCGAATATGCCGCTCAATTTCTTTGTTGAAATAAGAGGAAGGCGTGTAGACCATCTCTGTTTTCACAAACTTTGGATTGGCAGATGAGTCGGTCGCACTTAAAGTAAAGTAACCCGGCGTACTCCCCGAACGAATCCATTTAAAGAAATCCGAGAATTCTACTGGGGCGATGTACACATACTCACCGTTGACCTTCTGGATTTGCAGGCTGCCAAGCTCATAGTAGCTTGTGTTTGGAACCTGTCCGAACGATTTCTTCATTTTGTTCCGAGCAAATTGAGGCGGTACACTTGCAGGTGTTTCCGTCTCATCAAACGCTTTGATTTCCACTTTTTGTTCCATTTTGGAGACATCAAATTTCTCATTCGCATTGAATAGAAAAGCTGTCGCCATATAAACACCGAGCAGTAATAAAATAAGAAACAGCACGCCTTTGATCTTACGCTCCAGCCCAACTGATAAAAAGGCGCCTGCTGCTGTCACAACAAGTCCAATCAACCATAGGGATGAAGGGTTACGATCCAAATTGGTCATATAATAGAAAACAAAAATACCGACCATGAACAGTAAAGCAAGGCCTGCAATCCACATAAGCGGAACCTGCTGTTCTGTTCCTTTCTTTCTAACGATCAACTTGAGTGGTGTGAGCAAGAGGGTCAAGACAAGACCGATCACAACCGAAAATAACAAAATATATCCCACAAACAGATCTCCTTTCAAATCAATCACTCTTTTAGTATATACGAGTGAGATGGGGAAAAGATTCATAAGACGGAAGGTTCATCTAAATGCCAATCGAGTCGATGGCGGATTGAACATCTTCTTTCAGTTCGTAAAACTTGAGTCTTTGCTCGATTTTCTCTGTTAAGGCGTCAATGGCTTGTCCTGACATATGTGTATGGATGCGCTTTTGATGTTTATACACTTTGTTCTGAAGTTCATCAATTAGATCTAAAATTTTTCCCGCTTCTTGGCGGTCTTCTGCAAATTCATGTTGAAGCTGATGCCGGATAGCTCTGATTAGCGCTGTTTTCTGCTCTTCTTTGATCTTTACTTTCAAAGCAGCCAGCTCTGCTGGTGTCATGTCTTCAGTGTGAAAGTTTGTTTGAGAAAAGACGGAGCTTGATGTATGCGTATCTGTCATTCGTTGCAAAAAACGGTCTGCATCTGTTGGTTGTTTCTTTGAAAATTCCATTCCTCGTACTCCTTAAGAAATGCCCATATTCTTTGCCAGGGCTGTATCTGCATCATGGTATTCTTTCCCTAGCTGGCTCATATCATCTGATATTGAGTCCAGCCACCTTTTTATATTCATCGCGCTATCAATCGCTGTATCATACTCTTTGACGGAATAGAACTCATTCTCAAGTCCCTCTGTTTTTAAGTGGCGAATTACAGCATCCACATCTGATGCCGTCAGCTGGTCATACGAACCAAAACCGACAATTTGTTTGTATCTCGAACGAACTCGTTCTACCGATTGATCCACTTTGTCATCGAGTTTCTCGATTTTGCGAATGATTTGCTGTATATGGTGCTCGGCATATGTCGAGAATTTACGACCTGTGTTCATGAGAACATGCGACTTGATTAAAATCGCCACCACACTTTGCGGGTGAACATTCGACTGACTCAATTGATGTAACATGGCGGCAGTGAGAGAAGGGTTTTTTCTCAACATATCATCAATGGTTTCAACGGAGCCATCTGATGAAAAGGCATACCGATCTAAGCCATGGCTGCCAGCAAGGGCTTCAAGGAATAAATTCGCATCCAGTGAAGGATTCACACTCATTGCCCGATTGAGGAGATCTTTCATGAATTGGACGGCTTTGGAGGAGTCCTCGGAGTAATCGACGCCTTCAGGTAAAGCGGCATCATACATCACTTTCACACGACCGATTTCTGTCGTATGTCGATTTAAAAGAGAAAGCCCGTCATTGAGATTGATATATTCTGTTAATCTACTGCGGTAATCACCTTTTAATGCTTTGGCTTGGAGGCCATCCGATAAATTGGGGTAAATATTCGGATTCTCAAAGGTGACCCCGCCTTTAATAAAATCATTTTTGACAAGAACATAGGATGCATTCGACCCGCCGAGTGAATGACCTGTCACATACATCTTGGCATTCGGCATTTTCTTATGTATTTCTTTCGCATAACGATCCGCTTGAACCATTTGATTCTCTGCACCATGTTCAAATGGGATATTTTTAATCAGATACTTTGTATCCGAAACCATCCAATCTTGAACAATTTCATTTGTATAGGCGGTTGTGCCTGTTGTCAACTTAGTCGTCACTTCCTGTGAACCCTTCGACCGACTAAAAGGAGGCAGCTTCGTCAAAATGGTAGAAAGAAGATCATCTGACTCTTTTTTTCCATGTTTTTTAATGGTATCTTTATATTGGCCAGCGCCAATCGGTTCTGACCCGCGGTAGGCGATGACGGCGTTTTTGATTTTGGTGAGGTCTCTTCCGCCATCGGAGCGATCAAAATCTTCTTCGGAAACGATAGTTAGTGCATTAAGACCTTTAGTTGTTTCTTTATAATCAATGACATACATGGTCTTATTTTTACTAATGTCTATTTCACTAGAAATTCTATAGTAATCTATTTTATAAGCCGCATTGGAAATAAGATTATAGTCTTTAGCAGAAAGTTCGTTTTGGGCTACTTTTTTAGACAAAATTGTCACTCCTGTAATATTTATCTTATATATTATATGATATTGTATGATAGATATCTATAAAAAGAGGATTAAAATCCTCTAGATTAACAAAGGTGGATTTATCTAATGAAAAACACAATCAAAGTTGTGATTATATTATTTACTATCGTTATTATTCTAATAGTTTCTCTTATTATCCAACAAGATAAGAAAGAAAAATCGAATGATTCAGGAGGGGAAACTGTTGTGAAAGAGAAAAATGATCAAGAAAAAGCAGAAGAGTTTGCAGAGAAGATGAAACCAAAAATCGAAGAAAGATTACATAAAAAAGATATCCATCATTTTATAGAAAAAATAACATTCAAAAAAAAGGTATCCATTAGTCCAATGGGATATGTAACAGTTGATGGTTATATAAATGATGATGCTGAAAAATTTTATTTCTCAGCATCCTTAATGCATAAATCTAACGAAATTGGTTCTATGAGCTTTTCCCCAGAGTTGTCATATCGTTTTAAAGACTGGAATAAATATAAAGATGAGCCTGAGATAAAAGAAAACTACCTTAATAGACTCTCTGAAAAAGAACGAGAGCAATATCTAAAGGACATTGGAGAAATAGAGTAAAACAGGTACTAGTTTACCTGTTTTTATTTGGGTTAAAGTTCATTAAGGAGTTTTGTCTTTATGAGAAATACATTGAAACTTTCTATTATAATTGTGGTCGTCATCGTCTCGGTAACTGTGTTCATTGTAGAGTGCATTCAACAGAGTCTGTCAGATGATGTAGTGGAAGAGATGAGCGATCAAGAAAAAGCTGAAGAGTTCGCAGAAAAGATGAAGCCAAAAATCGAAGAAGATCTACATAAAATGGATATTCATAATTTTATTAAAACTATAACGTTTGAAAAAAAGGTGACCATCAATCCTATGGGGGATATTGTTATAAATGGATACGTGAATGATGAACCAGAGAGATTTAATTTTTCTGCTTCATTACAGTTTAGATCTAAAAAAGTAGGTCCGATGAGTTATTCAGAGGATTTATCAGATCGCTTTATAGACTGGGATGAATATAAAGATGAACCTAAAGTTAAAGAGGATTATCTTAAAAGCTTCACCGAAAAAGAACGCGAACAATATCTGAAAGACATTGGAGAAAAAGAGTAATAAGATCAACCTGCTAATATTCCCTAAATCGTTGAAAAAGGAATATGCTATCATTCCTCTAACAACACTTTCAAATAAGGGAGAGATTTCAATCATGGCAAATAAAAAGAAATTGATCTTGGACGTAGATACTGGAATCGATGATGCGATTGGGATTTTGCTGGCGGTGAAAAGTCAGCAGTTTGATATGTTGGGGATTACAACGGTATGTGGGAATGTGTCTGTCGATGCGGCTACATTGAATACGTGTAAAGTGCTTGAGCTGGTTGAGGCAGCTGATATTCCTGTCATCAAAGGTTCAGCCACCCCTCTTTTAAGGCCGCCTCATTATGAACATCGGGTACACGGAGAGGATGGGATTGGCGGTGCTTTAAAGGATGCTCAGCCTAAGAAGAAAGCAGATGCTGGTTTTGCGCCTGATTTTATTATCGACCAAGTGATACAGTATTCGAAGCAGGTTACGCTTGTGTTGACAGGGCCTTTAACGAATTTAGCCCTTGCAGTGAAAAAGTGTCCTGAGCTGATTCATCACGTGAAAGAAGTCATTTTTATGGGTGGTGTCGTTGAGGGACAGGGGAACGTCACGCCGGTTTCGGAATTTAATACATATGCAGACCCAGAAGCGGCGAAGTTAGTGCTGGATGCAGGGTTCCCTTCATTGACTCAAGTAGGATTAGATGTCACGAGACAGGTCTTGCTTACGGATGAAAGAATTGATGCGATTCAGAATGAAACGTTGGCCCATTATATTAGAGAGAGTACAAGCATTTACTGCCAGCGCTATTTTGAACGAAATGGTGTGTGGGCGTGTGCCATGCATGATCCGCTTGCTGTAAGTCTTGCCATTGACAAGCAGCTCGTGAGCACACAGGCTTTTCATGTGGACGTCGAGACGAAGAGTGAGTTTTGTGATGGACAGATGATCTGTGATTTTCAGCATCAATGGGAGAAAGAGCGCAACGTTCAAGTGTGTATGGATGTAGATGCTGACGCTTTCTTTGATTTATTGATCAAAACAATGAATGCTTAAAAAAGAAGTCTGTGCAAACAGGCTTCTTTTTTATAAGATGGGAACATGAGGAAATGTATGCGTTCACATGAATAAGGGAGGAGTGAAGTCAATTGGCTTCTGTTAGTTTAAGTAGTATTGAAAAAATACGAGCAGCAAGCAGAGGATTGCCGCCAAAGCTGAAAGCAATTGCAGAGCATATTACGAGTGAGCCCCGCGACATCATCCATTTGTCTATTGTCGAGCTTGCGAAAAAAACTGCAAGCTCAGAGGCAACGATTTTTCGTCTTTGTAAAAGGCTTGGATTTGAGGGTTTTCAAGATTTGAAGATTGCTATTGCCCAGGAAATAGACCAAACAAAGCCTAATTATGTAGATGAAGAAATGAGTCTTGATGATGATATGGCTATTTTTATGCAAAAGGTTTTTCAGACGAATATATCCGCTTTAAAGGATAGCTTTCAATTGTTGAATCCAGAGGATGTAGAAAAGGCCATACAAATCATTCATGAAGCAAAACGCTTAGAGTTTTATGGAAGTGGTGGGTCTGGCCTCATTGCGACTGACGCTTTTCATAAATTTATGAGGACAGGCATCAACTGTATTGTTCACACAGATTCTCACTTTCAAGCGATGTCTGCTGGTCTTCTTGATCAGCACAGTACAGTGATCGGTATCTCTCATTCTGGACGAAATAAAGATTTGCTCGATGCGATGAAAACAGCAAAGGGAAAAGGGGCAAAAACCATCGGTATTACAAGCTATCAGCGCTCACCATTGAGTCAGCTTGCAGATGTCACGTTGTATACTGCGACACAAGAAACGGCTTTTAGAACAGAAGCGATGTCCGCAAGACTTGCTCAGCTGACGGTCATTGACGTTCTATATTTTGCACTTGCTCACTTAAGGCAGCAGGAAACAATAACAAATTTAAAGCAAATGCGAGAAACCATTTCACAAAAAAGGGTGTGATGATTCCGAAAATAAATTTTTCTGATAATGAAAAATGCTGATGTGGTAACGTTTGTGAGCTTTTTAGTGAAAATTATTTTCTTTTCGGTCGTTGAATGTCGAAAAAATTATTTTTATAATGGGATTTAACAGGCAATTCAAAAACTACATATGTGACTTCAAATCAATGATTGGGCGTGATACAGATGAAGGGAAACCAGGCGGTAATTGGTTTGGATATTGGAACAACAAGTACAAAGACGGTTCTGTTTGGACCTAAGGGGAAGGTATTAGCGAAGCATTCAGTTCCTTATGAGCTCATTCAGCCCCAGCCAGCATGGGTTGAGCAGGATCCTGAAAAGATATTAGAAGCCGTCATTGCGAGTGTAAGAGGTGCATTGACGAAAGCAGCATTTGATGAAGAAAATCTTATAGGCATCGGGATAAGTACAGCGATGCATTCCTTAATTGTGATGGATCAGGATGGAAAGGCGCTAACGAACAGTATCATTTGGGCAGATAACAGAAGTGCAGAACAAGCGAAACGAATCAAATCAAATATGGATGGCTTCCACATTTATAAAAGGACAGGTACACCGATCCATCCAATGTCACCGCTTTCAAAAATACGTTGGATGAAAGAAATGGCACCGGATGTCTTCAAGAAGGCAGCAAAATATATTTCGATCAAAGAATATATTCTTTATCATTTCTTCGGTCAGTATGTCGTCGATTATTCAATCGCTTCAGCAACGGGGCTGTTCCATTTGGAAACGCTTCAATGGGATGAGAAGGCGCTTTGTATTGCTGGAATTGAAGCCAGTCAACTATCTGAACTTGTCCCAACGACGTATCAACTGAGAGGACTTCAGCCAGAGATTGCATTGCGCATGGGCATTAAAGAAGATACACCATTTGTCATTGGTGCGAATGATGGCGTTCTAGCGAATTTAGGTGTGGGCGCGATTGGTCAAGGAGAGGTGGCTGTTACGATTGGGACAAGCGGTGCGGTCCGTACGGTTGTAGACAAACCAATTACAGATGAGCAATCAAGAACGTTCTGCTATGCCCTGACAGATAAGCATTGGGTTGTAGGAGGACCGACCAATAATGGCGGGATCATGCTGAGATGGCTGAAGGATGAATTCGGGTCGTCTGAGGTGGAGGTAGCAAAGCGTCTAGGTGTGGACCCTTACGATCTGATGATGGATATCGCGGAAAAGGTTCCAGCTGGTTCTGAGGGTTTGCTGTTTCTGCCATTTTTATCAGGTGAGCGGGCACCTTATTGGAATCCAAATGCGAGAGGCACCTTCTTTGGCATCGGTCTTCAGCATAAGCGGGAGCATTTTATTAGAGCGGTGTTAGAAGGCGTCATTATGAGTGTTTTCTCGATCGGTGTTGCCTTAAGGGATTTAACCGGTTCAGCAAAGGATGTCAGAGCTTCGGGCGGATTTGCACGATCTCCCCTGTGGCGGCAAATTTTAGCGGATACGATGGGTAGAGAAGTGCTTGTTCCAGAAAGCTACGAGGCGTCAGCACTTGGGGCGGCTGTCCTTGCACTTTATAGTTTAGGTCATATGGAAGAAGTAGAAGAAGTTCAAGAGTGGATTCGAATCTCTGCTCGTCATGAACCTAATATGAAGAACAATGAAACTTACATAGAGCTGTTTTATTTATATGAGCGCCTCTATGACAAACTGAAGGATGAATTTGATGTCATTAGTGCGCTGCAATTAAAACAAAATCGTTAAACATCAGGGAAAAGGTGGGAGAACATGCTTTTATTCATCGTGATTGCGGCGATTGTCCTTTTACTCATTCTCATTACAGTCGCTAAGTTGAATCCATTTGTGAGCTTAATTATGACTTCGATGCTAGTGGGCTTTGCGACGGGGATGGATTTGCAGGAAATCATTCAATCGATTAAAACGGGATTAGGCAATACGTTATCATTGCTGGCCATTGTTCTAGCGCTTGGTACCATGCTTGGGAAAATGATGGCTGAATCAGGGGGAGCAGAGCGGATAGCTCAAACTTTAATCGGCCGGTTTGGGACGAAGAATGTGCATTGGGCAATGATGTTTGTTGCTTTTATCGTGGGGATACCTGTCTTTTTCCAGGTCGGTTTCGTTCTTCTCATTCCTTTACTTTTTACAATTGCCATTGAAACAGGCATCTCGCTCGTAACCATTGGGATCTCGTTAATCGCTGGCCTGTCTGTCGTGCATGGGCTAGTCCCGCCTCATCCAGCGGCAATGGCAGCCGTTGGCATCTATCATGCCAACGTGGGGAAAACCATTTTCTTCTCTATTATTGTGGGATTGCCAACAGCGATTATTGCTGGACCGTTGTATGGAAAGTGGATTGGAAAACGGATACATAAACCAGTTCCGGAGATGCTGAGAAAGCAATTCACTGAACGAAATGAAGATAGAAGACTCCCCGGCTTTGCGAATACGATGTTTACCATATTGGTGCCGGTGATTCTGATGCTTCTTGCCACACTGGCGGACATTATCTTACCAGAGGACAATATGTGGTTCCAGGTATTCAAGTACATCGGAGATCCAATAACAGCACTGCTGATTGCAACGGTTTATTCTTTCTTCAGCCTTGGCTTTATGCAAGGAATGAGCCGTGACCGGGTGCTTTCATTTAGCAACGAGTGCTTAGGTCCGATCGCTTCCATCTTGCTTGTTATTGGAGCAGGCGGAGCTTTCAATAATGTGCTCATTGATTCGGGTGTTGGTGATTATATTGCAGATGTAGCCAAACACTCGCCGATTTCACCGATTTTGCTTAGCTGGCTGATTGCTGCGGTGATTCGTGTGGCAACAGGATCTGCGACGGTATCCATGATGACGGCAGCAGGTATTGTAGCCCCAATTGTTGCAACTATGCCGGATGTGAGCAGGGAGCTGCTTGTGTTAGCAACAGGAGCGGGTTCATTAATTTTATCTCACGTCAATGACTCTGGTTTTTGGCTGATCAAGGAGTATTTTGGTATGACCATTAAAGAGACGTTTTTGACATGGACGGCTATGGAGACGATCATTTCCGTTAGTGCCATTGCATTTATTATGATCATTAATATGTTTATATAGCGAACAACAGCCTGATTCTTTTGAGTCGGGCTGTTTTTAATACCACTTTTTTCAGATTGGGGTAAAATAATGATATTGAAATGTGGGAGGTGGACACGATCGAACCATTAAAACATGTGTACAATGAATTATTTATAAAAGAATTAGCAGAGAAACTTGCACAGTCTTCAACTGTATTTGATGTTGAGCCATTCAAGCGGCTCGTATTTCAAGAGGATTGGCAGCAGCTTGAGTTAAAAGGGCGGATGAGACGAGTCACTGAATCGATGCATGCCTGTCTACCAGAGGATTATGAGCAGGCAATTGAGGTACTGCGTCAGGCAGCCCCGCATTTTTCAGGGCTTAGTGCGCTCGTATTTCCAGACTACGTCGAGACGTACGGCCTTGTACACTGGGACCTCTCGATCAAGGCGCTCGAATTCTTCACATCCTTTTCCACTTCAGAATTTGCCGTTCGGCCATTTCTGATTCAAGATCAAGACAAAATGCTGGCGCGAATGCTCGTATGGTCTCAGGATCAAAATGAGCACATACGGAGGCTGGCTAGTGAAGGCTGTAGACCGCGTCTGCCATGGGGCTTATCTGTTCCTTCACTTAAAAAGAATCCTTCGGTCACGCTGCCCATTTTGGAAAACTTGAAGGCAGACCCGTCGCGGTATGTGCAAAAAAGTGTAGCGAATCATCTAAATGATATCTCTGCAATACAGCCAGACCTGATGAAGCAGACGGTTCAAAACTGGTATGGAACCAACAAACATACGAACTGGATTGTCAAACATGCATCCCGTACTTTACTCAAAAAAGGAGATCCAGATATTATGGCGTTGTTTGGTTATGGTGACGATCCATCCGTTCAAATAACGGATTTGAAGATCGTACAAGACCCTATTCGGATCGGTGAGAAAATGACTTTTCATTTTACTCTTCAAGCCGATAAGCCGCTAAAGCTGCGTGTAGAGTATGCCATAGACTACGTCAAAGCTCGGGGGACCCGCAATCAAAAGGTATTTAAAATCACAGAGTTTGAAACAGGCTCAGCGTTACATAGAGAATTCGTCAGGACGCAGTCTTTTCAAAATATGACGACAAGAAAACACTATGAAGGAATCCATACATTAACAATCATCATCAACGGCATCCCGAAAGCGTCGATTGATTTTGAAGTGACAGAAGACAGCAGCTCATGAAAAAAACCCGCCTCAATGGCGGGTTTTACAGCGTGTAGACAAACCCTCGCATTCGGTGTCAGTCCTGCGTGCTGGTGCTCACGAATGTCAAATTCGCTCCGCGCTAGTACTCGTCCTTCCTAGACTGCAAAGGTTTTCTATCACGCTGAAAAGAAGAAAAAGGGCTAAAATAAAGAACATTTTAGCGTTTAAGCCTTCTTTTTCATTAAGAATGAAGCAATGATGGCTGCGATTAAGAAACCAATGCTGATAATTGAGCTAGGCAAGTTTTCTTGTCTGAATAGAAACATCACAAAACTCACACTTAGTACAAGACCTGCAAATAAAGTCAAATACGGAAACAGCCACACCTTGAAATACGGCTCCTGTGGATATTTCGGGCGAAGTTTCAGATGTGCCATGCAAATGCTAATCCAAATGAGTGAAACAGCAAAACCAGGAATAGCCAGCATATAACTGAAGATTTGCTCTGGATATAAGTAAGCAAAGAATGTTCCGATGAGGAGAAACAGAACGGTCACCCATAAACTCAAAATGGGTACGCCTCTTTTATTGACCTGTGCCAGTTTTTTCGGACCGCCATCTGATTTAGAGAGAGAATGCATCATTCTCGTCGTTCCATAAATGCCAGAATTGGCCGCCGATAGAACGGCTGTAATCAATACGAAATTAATGAAGTGAGAGGCGCCTTGCATACCGGCTGCTGAAAAGACTTGAACAAATGGGCTGTTATTTGGATCAATTTGATTCCAAGGAATGAGTCCACAGATGATCAAAATCGGCAAAGTGTAAAATAAGATAATACGCCACATCATACTTTTAACAACACCAGGCAAGACCTTTTCGGCATCCTTTGTTTCTGTAATGGTCAGCCCGATCAATTCAGAGCCCCCGTAAGAGAAAATAACAACTAATAAAGAGGCAAAGATCGCACCCCATCCGTTCGGGACGAAGTTTTGATAGTTGGTGAGTGCAGATGTGCTTTGTTCGTTCGGAATGATCCCAAATAATAGGGCTGCACCAAGAATAATAAACACAATAATAACGAAAATCTTCATTCCAGCGAACCAAAACTCAATTTCACCAAAATATTTTACATTATTTAAGTTAATTCCGATGACTAAGAGTGAGCAGAGTAAACATAGTGACCATAGCGGCACGTTCGGTAACCAGTATTGAAGCAGGCTGCCTGCCGCAATAATCTCGATGACACACACAGTGAGCCACATGAAACAGTAAACCCAGCCGACAACAAATGAAAAACGTTGACCAAGCGCAATCTGTATCAGGTCGCGAAGGTTATTTCCCGGATAGACAATCGCCATTTCAGCTAAGGCTGCCATCACGATGAGCAATAATAATCCGGCAAATACATAGGAAAAGATGACCCCAGGACCTGCTAAACCGATTGTATCGGCACTTCCTTTAAAGATTCCTGTACCAATGACCCCGCCCAATGCAATCATGCGAATGTGACGCGGTGATAAAAGCTTTTTTAATTCTTGTTGTTCCTGATTCGCGCTCATGACGTTCTCCTTTTTTAAAAATGCTTATGTTCCATTTTCTTTTTTCGGGACGTCAGTGTCAATATAAAAAAAGAGATTTTTCAGACAAAAACGGCGGTTGATTCTATCAAATGAGCCGTTTTCTTCCATAAATCCTTTCCATGACCCATCCCCAAAATCTGAAATTTCGTGAAAAAATGAACATTTGCCTTCATTCTGACATAAACAATTTTCAGTTTTTGTCGATATATCTTTTGTATTACTAAAGTCCTAATAAAGAATTGTTTATAACTGTAAAATATTTCAAAAAAGCATGAAGGAATGAAAGGAGTTATGAAAGATGTTTATGAGAAAAGCAAATGATTCGTCAGCGGGAACCCTTTTAAAGGAAAGCAGTCGATTAGTAGAACGAATTGACAAGGGAGACCTTTCAGCACGAATAGATACTGCTGCATTCTCTTCAAGTCAAACGATTGAAGCAGTAGCCCAAATAAATGAAGCTTTGCAAAAGATGCAGGAAGTAAATGAAGATATTCAAATGCGGATGAATTTGGTGACAAAAGCCATTCAAGTTGGTTTATGGGATATGGTCGTTATCGCTGGAGATCCGGTCAATCCAAAAAATGAATTCACATGGACGGATGATTTCCGCAAAATGCTCGGCTTTCAAAATGAGCACGATTTTCCAAATGTTTTAGACAGCTGGGCATCTCGAATCCATCCAGATGAACAAGAATATACCTTAAATGCATTCTCTTCGCATTTATTGGATCATTCGGGGCGTACACCATATGATATCGAATATCGCTTGAAATTGAAAAACGGAGATTATCGCTGGTTCAAAGCAACTGGCACGACCATTCGTGATCGAAATGGTGTCCCTCTTCGTGTGGCGGGAGCTCTTTTTGATATTCATGATCAGAAATTGAAAGAAGAAGAGCTGCAAGCATTCGTGACGAGATATGATTTGATCAACCGTGCGCTTGTGGAAGCTCCTTGGGATATGGTCGTAGAGGCTGGCGATTCAGTTAATCCACACAACGAATTCTGGTGGTCTCCACAGTTTAGAAAAACGCTTGGCTTCACAGATGAAAAAGATTTCCCGAACGTTTTGAGCAGCTGGAGCGATCGTTTGCATCCTGAGGATCAAGAAATGGCTTTGCAAGCCTTTGCGGATCATTTAAATGACCACTCTGGGCGCACGCCATTTGACATTGATTATAGATTGCAGAGTAAAAATGGCGATTATCGTTGGTATCATGCGGGTGGTGAAACCATTCGTGATGAGAAGGGTGTACCTCTTCGTGTGGCAGGAACCATTCGTGATATCACGTTAGAAAAAAATAAAGAGAAAACAGCCGATGAAATGGCTTCTCAGGTAGAACAGCTTTCAAGTTCTATTAGTGAGATGGTATCGGGCATTAGCTCTGTTACAAACCAAGCACAGGAACTTGCTGTAGCTCAAGAGAAGTCAACGTCTGCCGCAAATCTAGCGAAAAACAGTGCAGATGAGACGAAAAACATTTCTGACTTGATCAAAGAAGTGGCGAACCAAACGAACCTACTTGGTTTGAATGCTGCGATCGAAGCAGCTAGAGCTGGTGAGCAAGGACGCGGATTCTCAGTCGTCGCAGATGAAGTGCGTAAGCTGGCGCTTCATAGTGCCAATGCAACGGAGAATATCGAATCTAGTTTAACGGAAATGAAAACGCAAATTGATGAAATTCTTGAAAATATTTCGAACATGACAGCTCTTACACAAACACAGGCTGCTTTAACAGAGCAAGTAAATGCTGCAGTCGATGAAGTGAACCACATGTCTCAGCGCCTTGTTGCCTATTCAAAGAGTATTTAATCGTCAAAACCGCCCTCTCATAAGAAGGCGGTTTTTTTCATTAAAATTGATCTGCTGGGAAAACAATACCGGCATCTTTTCTTGCAGCATCAAGGACTTTCATGACGGAGAGACTTTCATCGAGCCATGCATAGCACTGTTCATGATTATTTGTTTCAATGATGTGTTGAAAAGCCTCTGCTTCATAAAATAGGCGGTTTGAATTTGTTTGTGCATTGAGTGATATCACCTGGTCATTCACGTGAAGCAGCACTTCCTCGCAGCCATTCGCTCCATTTTTCACATGAATGAAGCCCTTTTCTCCTTGAATCAATGCAAAATTCATGCTGCTTGTATCTTTACTGCCGACACTTGTCGCAATGAAATCATTGTAGGTGAAAGTCAAAACACCAGATGTATCGATGCCATTTAGGTGACGGTTTGCCTGGTAGCGAACCTGCTCCGGTGATCCGAAGAGATTCATGATGAAATGGACATTATAAATATTAATATCCATCAATGCTCCTCCTGAAAATTCAGGGTTAAAGACATTTGGCGTTTCGCCGGCTAGCAGCTGATTATATTTGCTTGAATATTGACTATAGTTGCATTGAACCAGTTTGATTTTACCTAATTGATGAAGGTGCTTTTTGATTAAATGATAGTTTGGCATATGAACGGTCGTAATGGCTTCAAAGAGGAGAAGCTGCTTTTCCTTTGCGAGAGCGATTAAGGCTTCCAGCTCTTTGACATTAGAGGTGAAAGGCTTTTCGCAAATCACATGTTTTCCGTTTCTTAATGCAGCCGTCGCATGCTCGCTATGTAATCGATTCGGTGATGCAATATAAACAGCTTCAATGTTTGGATCTTCTAGCATAGCCGTTAAATCTGTATAAGTTGTTTTTACATCAAATTGGTCTGCGAGCTTCTTTGCCGTTGCTTCCTTTCTTGAATAGACGGCATGACAAGAAGCGCCGTCAAGCTGTTCAATCGCTTGCAAGAAGCTTTCCACAATCACACCTGTTCCAATGGTTGCAATGTTCATTCTATTCAAAACCCCTTCCACTCGTTTGATATCAAGTAAAGCTGTCTCTAGTATAACTGATGTTTGAATCGCACGCGCACTTGAGACCTGGGCGTAGAGGGGCGCCAGTGGCAAACACTGGCACATCTTTGGCAACCCTTACAATTAGCTGATGTTTGCTATTGTTTGTTTTGTTAACAATTGAATGGCAGCTTTCCTCTTCTTTAACTCTTGAATGGAGTGTTGAATATCCTCAACTTTTTGTTCAAGCAGCTGTTCAGCTTCTGTCTTTGATTGTTTTTCAAATAGCGATTTAATAATTTCACGAATTTCTTTGAGTGAGAAATCTAGCTTTCTTGCTTCTGTGATAAAGGATAGCATGAGTACATATTTTTTATCATATAAACGATAGCCGTTATGTGCTCTCTTTGGTTCGGGGAGCACACCCTCATTTTCATAAAAACGAATGGTTTCAATATGCACACCAGACATTTTTGACAATTTACCTCTAGTAAACGTAAGCATTTCCTGCACCTCCTTTCTTTGCTATCCATCATACAATTAGATTTGCTAGTTTTAAAATATTCAGTGGTGAACATTTGTTATCATTTCCCCGTCGGAAAAGGGCAGAAACTCTATTTAAAGCAGGATAAATAGAATACGATATAATAGAGAAGGCATATGACAATTTTGTTACAGTGAGAACAAGTAGACAGCGTGATGAAAAAACGATAGGCTAAAATAGGTAAATAGTAATGATATAACCTGTCATCATATAGATGATGGCCTAAAATAGTGCAGCACGTTTTTTGCTGAGAAAAGGGGACCAGTGAATGTATAAATTAGTTGCAATTGATATGGATGGTACGTTATTAAATGATCAACATATGGTGCCGGATGAGGTGTTTGAAGCCATTCAACAGGCGAAAGCAGAGGGTGTTAAAATCGTATTATGTACAGGACGGCCTATTGGCGGAGTGAATCGCTATTTAGATGATCTTCAGCTCAATCAAGAGGGAGATTATGTGATTGCCTACAATGGGGCACTCGTCCAAAACAGTCACACAAATGAAGTAGTGTCAGAACTGACGTTATCCTATGAGGATTTAACTTCTTTATATAAGCTGAGCCGTGAGCTCGATACACCGATGCATTATTTCGATTCCGCTCATTTGTACACACCGAATCGTGATATTAGTGAGTACACAGTACTTGAATCTTATTTAACAAAGCTGCCGCTTAAATATTTACCTGTTGAAGAGGCAGATCCTTCAATGAGACTTCCGAAGATGATGTATATTGATCAGCCAGAACGGTTGGAAAAGACGATACAAGCCATTCCATCTGAAGTAAAAGACAAGTACATGATGGTGAAAAGTACAGATTTCTTCCTTGAGATCCTGCATCCTGAAGTCAGCAAAGGGAATGCCGTGAAGCTTCTAGCGAAAGAGCTGGGGATTGCTCGTGAAGAGGTCATGGCTATTGGTGACAATGGGAACGACGTATCGATGCTGGAATTTGCGGGCTGCGGCGTTGCCATGGGAAATGCCATTGATGATGTCAAAGCAGTAGCGGATGTTGTGACAAAATCCAATAATGAAGCCGGAGTAGCACATGTCCTGCATGAGTTAGTTTTAGGAAAATAAACAAAAAGCGGTCTACCACTGAGGTAGCCGCTTTTTTTATATGTGAGAGAAAAAGTAAACAAGCATCCGTCTGCTGCTCAAATTTGTCTTTTGCAGCATCGCCTTCACATGATCATGGACGGTATGGGTTGAAATAAATAAAGTACTGGCAATTTCCTTTGTAGACTGTCCTTTTAATAGGCAGTCGAGGACGTTCATCTCTCTTTCTGTCAGCTTGTATGTTTTTGCCGCATAAGGAAGAATATCATTGGTTTGGGCTCTCTTGATGTGAATCATGACAGCCTCTTCCTGACCGGCTGCCTGCGCTAATCGAAATGCTTGAAGAGAGAGGAACAGCCCCGTAGGCAATCTCGTCATGCTTGCCGCTGTTTGGTCGATGCCGCCGTATAAAAGTTTTGCCCCTAATGCTCTAAACGGGCGCGGCATAATCGCCCTGTCATGGATTTGTTCAAAGGCTTGAAACGTCTGAAGCCAATGAAGACCCGTCTCATTTCCATAAAGAAGGTTGTAATCGTGCGAGAGAATGAGGAAGCCTTGCTGCTCCGCCGCCGCGTCCTCTCCAGTATCTCTTTTCTTGAAAAGTTCATCTCTCAGCTTGGCTGCGAGTCTAGGCGTTTGTTCGATGACTGCTCTGATATCTTTTTCTTGAAAAGGTTCCTTGTCCTTTAGACGATAGAGGCTGGCAATACCCCAGCATTCTCCTTGAATCACAAGGGCTGCCCGCAATTCATCAGACCATCCTTTAGGTAACAAAATGTCTTGGTAGCGCTCACTGTTGAGATATTCTCCGCTTTGGACTAGGCTTGCAGCATGAACAGGACCTTTGGCTAGAGACTCATGCTGATGCACGTCCTTTTTTAAGAACTCATTTTGAAACAGCTGGTCATGAATTTCTTCAATCGGTTCATCTGTGAAGGAACCTGTCGAGAGGAGAGTGGCTGGATCAATGGTCGTGATACAGGCGGCATCAAAATCAAGGACGGCAGCAAGCTCGTCCCGAATGTGTTGTCTCAGCTGCTGAAAATGAGTGGCTGGATTGGTCACATGATCTCCTCCTCAAAAATCCCCACTTTTAGGGATCGTGTTTTCTGGTGTCTCTTTTTACAATAAAGATGTCATACCGTTAGTGTACAGGAAACGATGTAAAGCGGAAAGGAACTGGAGGAGAAGGACATGAAAGGAAACAAGCATTGGCACGATCCCGTTGCTGAGTCATATGCAGCGACGATTGCCTATAAAGTACCCGGCTATCAGCTATTGCATGAGTTGACAATAGACGTATTAGAAACTGAATTAATGGGAACGGCTTCCCGCATCCTGACTGTTGGAGCGGGCGGGGGCGAAGAGATCATCAACATGCTTCAAAGAAAAGAAGACTGGCTCATCACAGGGATCGATCCGTCACCTTCTATGCTGGACATGGCGAAACGGCGAGTTACACAGCTTGAGATGGAGTCGCGTGTCACATGGCATGAGACCTCATTAGATAAGGTTTCTGCTGAACCTGTTTACGATGCAGCGGTGAGCTTGCTTGTCATTCATTTTATAGAAAAGCGCCAGCTCTTTTTAGAAGAGATTGCCCGCAGGCTTCAACCAGATGCGCCGTTTATTTTGGCATTTATACATGGAGAGATGAAGTCCCAAGCATTTCAACAGGAGCTTCACATGCTTTCTCTTTTCATGCAACGGCAAGGTCTAGAAAAAGAAGTGTTTACGTCCTTTAAAAACAGGCTGGGGAGCGCGACACACCCTGTTCCCGAGGAAGAGATAAAAGAGCATTTAATCAAAGCAGGATTTGAAGACATCAGACCTTATTTTCAGGCAGGAATGATTAAGGGGCTTGTTTGCAAGCGAGGTCGTAGAGAGGCGGATGAGAAATGAGATCACAGGTGATGGTGATAGGCGGCTATGGACATGTTGGACAACAAATATGTCTTCAGCTAAGCGAAGTGTATCCAGGGCAAATTGTAGCGGCAGGCAGAAGCTATGAGAAGGCAGAGAAATTTTCACGCCAGACAAAAGGGAAAGTTCTTCCCTATCAATTAGATGTTAGTGAGCCGTTATTTTCGGACTGGATGGATCAAACAAAGCTGGTGATCATGTGCCTTGATCAAGAAGACCCGTCATTTGCTGAAACAGTTCTGCGGTCAGGTATTGATTATATCGATATCTCTGCGAAAGGGGCGTACATGGAACAGATGGCAAAGCTGGATCAGCAGCACATCGATGCAACGGCTTTACTCAGCGTTGGGCTTGCGCCTGGCCTTACGAATTTATTGGCAGCGAAAACAGTATCTATGCTCTCATCAGTGAAACAAATAGATATAGGGATTATGCTTGGATTGGGTGATCAGCATGGAAAAGCCGCCATTGAATGGACGCTTGACAATGTCCATACTGACTATGTGGTTACTGAGCATCATCAGCGTAAAAGAGTCAAAAGCTTTACTGGAGGCAAGCGTATAGATTTTGGTGTGAAACTTGGAAAGCGGCAAGCCTATCAGTTCCCCTTCTCTGATCAGCAGACATTGCCTTCGACGCTCAGCGTGCCTTCTGTGACGACAAGGCTTTGTTTTGATTCTCGCGTCGCAACGCGGGCATTTGCTGTCACAAGGAGCCTTGGAATGACGTCCCTTCTCACTGTGCCGAAAATCAAGGAACGTGCCATTTCCATGATTCAATCTGCTCAAATGGGAACAGATCAATATGCAGTGAAAGTGGAGGCGACAGGAATGGAGAGGAACAAGATTCATCAAGCAGCACTTGGAATAAAAGGGCATGATGAGTCTCAAGCAACGGCTCAAGTCGCCTCTGCTGCGGCACTGCATTTATTGGGCAGGCGCTTTCAGACAGGTGTGTTTCATATCGAACAATTATTTTCATTAGCATATGAGAATGGTGATTTTGCGTTGGTGGATCAAACAACGAAGGAAAAGCGTGTGTTAGCGCTGAAAGCCAGCCTTTTAACGTCATAAAAGAAGACTAGCAGGATGCTAGTCTTAGATTGTTGACAAAGTGCTAAAATGATGTTTATTTTAGCACTTTGTCTTCTTTTTTATGACGATGACACATCTCCTTTTTTCTTGATACTTGCTGTAATGAGCTGTGTCAATGTATCAGAGCCTTTTGTTGAAAGGTGAACACCATCAGGCTGAAAATAAGATGGCTGTCCGGTAGCGGCTGAATGCCAATCGACCAGGGTCACATTGGAATGTTGATCGGCCACTCGCTGAATGACTGCATTCACATCGCTTTCCCAAGACCTTGGGACTCTCGTGTTCACAAGGAAAATGTGCGCCTTTGAAAATTGCTGAATGAATGCTGTCAATGTGCCCTCAGTAAAATAGCCATTCGTGCCAAGTTCAATGATAACAGCGGCATCAGATTGATTAAATGAAGCATACTGAGGAGCGATGCTGACGGCTTCGTTCATTTGTCTGCCAACCTTTGCATCGATGGTGATTTGTGCATATGCCTTTTCAAGATTCGGTGCTATGTCCAGCATGACGGAATCACCAATAGCAAGAATTTGGTGGAACTGCTTCTGATCTGCTGCTTTCTTCTCGTGTTTTTCTTTCTTTTTTTTCGTTTTCGATTCCGTAGAGTCTCCTGCTTTTTTCGGTGCCGTCTTAATTTGTGTCACTTCCTTGGCATGTGGAGACGTATGGGACGAACTGGACATGCCAATGGTAAATAAGATTAAAAGAGCTGCAGTGATTCCAAGGAACACTTTATGAGACGTAGACCATTGTTTGAATCCCTTTTTCCAAATAGACCAAGAGGCAAAATATTGTGTGAAGCCAAGCCGGCGAATAGGCTGTTCGATGAAGCGGTAAGAGGCCTCTGCGATAAGTAAAATGGCAATGATCTGCAATGCGACACGCCCCATAGAAGGCTGTCCAATTTCAATGACAGGGGTGGTCAGCACGATGATGGGATAATGCCACAGGTAAATACCATAAGAACGCTTTCCAATCCAGACGAGCGGCTGATAGGAGAGCCATTTTCCCAATAGGCTTGCAGGGTGGCAGATGCATGCAATTAAGATCGCTGCATTAAGACAGAATAAAAGCATGCCGCCTTGATAGAGAAAGCCGTCAAATTCGTCCACTGCATAAACACATAGAAGAAAAACCGCAAAGGAACCAAAACCAGCGATATGTAAAATACGTCTGCCAACAGGAAGTAGTTTTTTGCTGGACAGTCTTTGCATGGGCCATACAAATGCTAGGCTGCACCCAATCAGAAGCGCAAATGCACGAGTATCTGTTCCATAATAAACCCTGCTTGGGTCCGTATCTGGTGAATAAAGAATTGCCATCCATAAGGCGGAGACAAGTGCAAGGCCAAAGGTGATCATTGGCAGATGGGATCTATTTTTCACCCATTTTAGCCCAGCAATCAATAGTACCGGCCAAATGATATAAAATTGCTCTTCTATCGCCAAAGACCACAAATTTTTCAGTGGAGATACAGCATTGAAGCTATCAAAATAAGAAAGCTGATGGAAAATGTACCACCAGTTACTGACATAAAAAAAGGACGATAAGGCATCGCCGCGAATGGACAATAGTGCATTCGAACCCGCAATCGCACACCAGCTGACGGTTAAGAAAATCATCACGTAAGCAGCTGGAAGAAGCCTTCTGATCCGGCCCATCCAAAATGGTAAAAGCTCTTGATAACCCAAATCCTGCTTATGTAACAAGATCGTCGTAATCAAGTAACCAGAGATCACAAAAAACAAATCAACGCCAAGAAACCCGCCGCTCGCAGGTCCAATATGTAAGTGATAAGCAATGACCGCCAATACAGCAACGGCTCTTAGCCCATCTAATCCTAATATATAACGTAAACGATTCTCCTTGCTGTTCATGAAAATGAATCCCCCATTTATGTCAAAACGCTTCTTTTTTGTTGTCACTCCAAAAGAACAACGATTCTTTTATTTTATATAAGATTAGACGAATCAGCATCACATTTTGTTGGCGAATTTCTGTCTTTTTTTAAAATTTTTATATAAAGAAAGAATTGATGGTCAGGAGGGCTGCCTTATTTTTATACTCAAAACCAAAATCCCTGTCATAATAAAAGAAGATGGAAAGGGGATGTGTGAAATGAGAACGATTGAAAATGATCAGTTATTGATTCAGATCAATGAGAGAGGTGCCGAGGTCAGAGAGGTGCTTCACAAGGAAAGTGGACGTCAATATATGTGGTCTGGCGATCCTGCATACTGGGGCAGGGTGTCGCCTGTCTTATTCCCGATTGTTGGACGATTAAAGAATGACCAATACAAGATAGATGATCAAACCTATGAGCTCACGCAGCATGGATTCTTGCGTGATGTTGATTTTGATTTACATGAAGAAACGAAACATACAGTGACCTTTCAATATGAATCAAAAGGCCGCCACATCGAGCAGTATCCCTATGAATTTACCGCCCGTATTCGATACGAGCTGTCGGAAAATGGTCTGACGATTTCCTGGGAAATTGATTATGCCGGAGATGACACGATGTATTTCTCCATCGGAGGTCACCCCGCATTTCAAGTTCCGCTTGTTGAAGGAGAGCACACAGCGGATTATACCCTGACAGTGACGCCGTCTACTGAGCATCTTCCTGTCCAATATGAACTGAAAAATTCACTTATCAGGGAGAAAGAAAAAGGGATTCAGCTTGAAACGATTCAGCTTCGACCAGAGCTTTTTCAGCATGATGCGATGATCTTTAGTCATATCAATCGAGTGTCATTGACGTCTCAGGCAGGTCACGGGGTTGAGGTTGATCTCACTGGTTTTCCGTTCGTTGGCATTTGGTCACCTTATCATCAAGAAAAAGGTACGATGGCCCCTTTTGTTTGTATTGAGCCTTGGTACGGTATTGCCGATGTTGAAGGGACGAATGGGCAGTACAAGGAAAAGTTCGGTATTCAAACTTTAGAGAAGAATGAGACCTTCCAAGCCGCCTATACGATTTTTTTCAAATGAACATTTGTGCATGATAAGTTGAACAATTTGTTATGATAGAAGAAAAAAGGAGGCGTACGAATGGATCGGGAGAAACAACAACTGAGTATTGAAGCGGCAAGGCTGTATTATTTATCGGATTACAGCCAGCAGGAAATTGCCAAACAGCTCGACCTGTCGAGACCAACTGTATCTCGGCTGCTTCAATATGCGAAGGAGAAGGGGTACGTCCAGATAACGGTAATGGACCCGTTTGAAGACTTGAATGAGCTGTCTTCATTGCTCAAAGAAAAATATGACCTGCTCGAAGCTCATGTGGTGTTTTCGCCCAAAGATGATTATCCAACGATCACCGAATACTTGAGCCAATTTGGTGCCGAGTACTTGCAAGACACAGTGAAAGACGGTGATATTGTTGGTGTGAGCTGGGGAACCACCATGTATCAAATTGCTCAAAAGATGCAACCTAAACAGGTCAAAGGTGTAGAGGTTGTCCAGCTGAAGGGTGGGATTAGCCACTCCCATGTGAATACGTATTCTGCGGAAACCATCCAGCTGTTTGCTGAGGCCTTTCAAACCGCACCGCGCTATTTACCGCTTCCTGTTGTATTTGACAGTGCTGCCGTCAAGGAGATGGTCGAACAGGACAGACATATTCAGCGCATCATTGAAATGGGCAAACAGGCGAATATTGCTGTGTTCACTGTTGGAACGGTAAGAGATGAAGCCCTTTTGTTTAGACTTGGTTACTTCCGAGAAGAAGAAAAAGCACTGCTTAAGGCATCCAGTGTCGGAGACATCTGTTCGCGCTTTTATGATCAAGAAGGACGCATTTGCAGTGAAGCGATTAACAATCGTACAATCGGTGTGGAGCTTGATGATTTAAGAACAAAAGAACGCTCTATTCTTGTTGCTGGCGGACATCGCAAGGTTGCTTCTATCCACGGGGCACTTAGAGGGAAATATGCGAACGTATTGATCATTGATCAGCACACAGCAAGAGTTCTTTTAAATGTCACAAAATAAATGAACAAAATTTCATAACCGTGTTTACAAATGTTCATCGGTCATATATGATGAAAGTATCATAATTAAAAGGAAGTGTGAAGCATGACGATAGCAAACCTTATTGATCATACAGCACTAAAACCAGATACAACTAAAGCTGCGATTTTGCAGTTACTTGAAGAAGCGAAGACTCATCAATTTGCATCCGTTTGTGTCAATCCAACATGGGTGTCACTTGCAGCGAAAGAACTAGCAGGAACAGGCGTTGATGTATGTACTGTCATCGGTTTCCCGTTAGGTGCAAATACAACGGCGGTCAAGGCATTCGAAACAAAGAATGCGATTGAAAACGGAGCAACAGAAGTGGATACGGTCATCAATATTGCGGCACTGAAAGACGGCGAATATGATGCAGTTGAGCAAGATATTCGTGCAGTTGTAGACGAAGCAAAAGGGAAGGCACTTGTGAAAGTCATTATTGAAGCGTGCTTACTCACAGATGAAGAGAAAGTCAAAGCTTGTGAGCTTTCAGTGAAAGCTGGCGCTGATTTTGTGAAAACATCGACTGGATTTAGCACAGGCGGTGCAACTGCTGAGGACATCGCATTAATGCGTAAAACAGTAGGACCTGACATCGGTGTGAAAGCATCAGGCGGAGTGAGAACAAAAGAAGATGTTGAGGCAATGCTAGCTGCAGGCGCTACCCGTATTGGTGCGAGTGCAGGGGTGTCTATTATCAAAGGGGATCAATCAGCTCCTTCGAAAGACTATTAATTCATACGATCCTATGGTAGGATAACATTCGTGACTCATAAATGGTGAAAAAGTCATATGCGGAAGGATCTCACTTTTGGGAATTTCTTCCGCACTTTGTTTACGAAATAGGGTTTGTTCCATACAATCGCATTAATGTAAACGAATTCATTCGAGGAGGAAAAACATGAAATACGTGATTGGTATCATCGGTTTGCTGGTGATTCTCGCCATTGCATGGCTGGCTAGTAACGGGAAAAAACGAGTAAAATTCCGTCCAGTAATTGTCATGATTGTACTGCAATTTATTTTAGGTTATATTCTGCTCAATACAGGTGTTGGGAACTTCCTAGTCGGAGGTTTTGCAAAAGGATTCCAAATGCTTCTAGGCTATGCCGGTGAAGGAATCAACTTCGTATTTGGCGGGTTAATGAATGATAAGGCGTCAACTTTCTTCATCAATGTCTTACTGCCGATCGTTTTTATTTCGGCATTGATCGGTATCTTGCAGCATTGGCGTATCCTCCCGCTTATCGTACGCGGAATCGGGTATTTGCTTAGTAAAGTAAATGGAATGGGGAAACTAGAATCCTACAACGCAGTAGCGTCTGCGATTTTAGGTCAATCAGAAGTCTTTATTTCCATTAAGAAACAGCTCGGATTACTACCTAAGCAACGTCTTTATACATTGTGTGCATCTGCGATGTCAACAGTATCAATGTCTATTGTCGGTGCGTACATGCAAATGATTAAACCAGAGTATGTTGTAACAGCACTCGTGTTGAACCTATTTGGTGGGTTTATTATTGCGTCTATCATCAATCCTTATGAAGTGGCTAAGGACGAAGACATGATTGAAATTGTAGAAGAAGAAAAGCAATCCTTCTTTGAAATGCTTGGCGAATATATTATGGATGGTTTCAAAGTAGCGATTGTTGTCGCTGCGATGTTGATTGGTTTCGTTGCATTAATTGCGATGATTAATGGAATCTTTACAGCTGTCATCGGTGTTTCTTTCCAAGATGTACTTGGATATGTGTTTGCTCCATTTGCTTTCCTTATCGGTGTACCTTGGAGCGAAGCTGTACAAGCAGGAAGCATTATGGCAACGAAAATGGTATCTAACGAATTTGTGGCAATGCTTGCTCTAACTGGAGAAGGTTTGCATTTCACTGCTCGTACAGAAGCGATCATTTCTGTATTCCTTGTATCATTTGCGAACTTCTCTTCTATCGGTATCATTGCTGGAGCAGTCAAAGGCTTAAACCAAAAACAAGGGAACGTTGTCGCACGCTTTGGGTTAAAGCTTCTATTTGGTGCAACACTTGTCAGCTTCTTAACAGCAGGCATTGTCGGTTTGATTTACTAATATAAAAAAAGGAATGGTGAAAACAATGAGAATGGTAGATATCATTGCAAAAAAACGTGACGGAAAAGAATTATCTTCAGAGGAAATTTCTTTCTTTGTCAAAGAATATACGGACGGAACAATTCCTGACTACCAAGCAAGTGCCTTGGCTATGGCAATTTTCTTCCAAGATATGACGGATCAAGAACGTGCAGACTTAACGCTCGCTATGGCGAACTCGGGAGACACGATTGACCTCTCTGCCATTGAGGGTATTAAAGTAGACAAGCACTCAACAGGCGGTGTAGGCGATACAACAACGCTTGTACTCGCTCCTCTTGTGGCTGCACTTGATGTACCTGTTGCGAAAATGTCTGGCCGCGGCCTTGGACATACAGGCGGTACAGTGGACAAGCTTGAAGCGGTAAAAGGCTTCCACGTAGAAATTACAAAAGACGAATTCATCGAGCTTGTGAACCGTCATAAAGTAGCGGTCATTGGTCAATCAGGCAACCTGACACCAGCGGATAAAAAGCTTTATGCCCTTCGTGATGTGACAGGAACCGTTAACTCCATCCCGCTCATTGCAAGCTCTATTATGAGTAAGAAAATTGCTGCTGGCGCAGATGCGATCGTATTAGATGTGAAAACAGGTGCAGGTGCTTTCATGAAAACACCTGAAGACTCTGAGAAGCTTGCAAAAGCCATGGTCCGCATCGGAAACAACGTTGGCAGACAAACGATGGCTGTCATCTCTGATATGTCTCAACCGTTAGGATTAGCGATTGGAAATTCCCTTGAAGTGAAAGAAGCGATTGATACGCTTAAAGGCGAAGGCCCTGAAGACTTAAACGAGCTTGTGCTCACTTTAGGAAGTCAAATGGTCGTTCTTGCGAAAAAAGCAGAAACGCTTGATGAAGCAAGAGAAAAGCTAATTGAAGTCATGAAAAACGGCAAAGCACTTGAGAAATTCAAAGAATTCTTAGAAAATCAAGGTGGAGACGGCTCGATTGTAGATCAACCAGAAAAACTGCCTCAAGCCCCTTACCAAATCGAAGTTCCTGCAAAAGAAGCAGGTGTGGTTGCTGAAATCGTCGCAGACGAGATCGGTGTTGCAGCGATGATTCTTGGAGCAGGACGTGCGACAAAAGAGGACGAGATCGACCTATCTGTCGGCATCATGCTGAACAAAAAAGTCGGCGATCGTGTTGAAAAAGGAGATTCACTCGTGACACTTCATGCAAATCGTGAAGACGTTGCAAATGTCGTGGAGAAAATTTATGACAACATCCGCATCGCAGATCATGCCGATGCACCAACTCTCATTCACACTGTGATCACAGAATAAAGAAAAAGGACAAAAGTGCTTCGCCGCTTTTGTCCTTTTTTTGTTCATTTCTTTTTCTATTGAGATAAAAAATTTCACTTTATGAAACAAACCTCTTGCAATCATTAAATAATGGGTGTATATTAGTTGACGAGTCAATGATTGATATATCAACTAATTGATCTGAATAGAAAAGAGGGGATGGCATTGACTGCATTTTGCTCTGAAGAAGCAGAGGTATTATACCGTTTGCAGTGTGTGAACCGTATGATGGGCGTGAAGTTCGAAGCATGCACGGGCATCAGCCAATCAAGACTAGAGTTGCTATCACTGTTATTCCAAGCAGACGAAATCAGCCAGTCAGATTTGCAGAAAAAAGTAAATATTGATAGTGCGGCTGTGACGCGTCACTTAAAACAGTTAGAAACAAAAGGAATGGTCACGCGCAGAAGAAAGCCAGAAGATAATCGAGTCACACTTGTTCGTCTGACAGAAGAAGGCAGAATAAGAATCGAAGCTTCTAAAAAAGAAAAAGAACGATTTATCTCAGAAATGCTTGAAAACGTAAGTGACGAAGAACGAAAGCTTCTCACTGATGTGCTCAACCGAATACAACAAAACATCGAAAAGATTCAAACAACCTAAAGGAGTGTTTCAACATGGCTACAACATTAAAAACAAACGATTTTATGGAAATTATGAAAGGACGCCGCTCCATTCGTAACTATGACCCAGCTGTGAAAATCAGCAAAGAAGAAATGGCAGAGATTTTAGAAGAAGCAACAACTGCACCATCATCAGTGAATGCACAACCTTGGCGCTTCATGGTCATTGACAGCCCAGAAGGAAAAGAAAAGCTTGCACCACTTGCAAAATTCAACCAAACTCAAGTGTCAACATCAGCAGCTGTCATTGCTGTATTTGCAGATATGAAAAGCAATGAATACTTAGATGAAATTTATTCAAAAGCAGTGGAGCAAGGCTACATGCCACAAGAAGTGAAAGAAAGACAAATTGCTGCACTAACTGCACACTTTGAGGTACTTCCAGAGCATGTCAACCGCGAAACAATCTTAATTGACGGTGGAATTGTGTCTATGCAGCTTATGCTTGCAGCACGTGCACACGGCTATGATACAAATCCAATTGGCGGATTTGATAAAGAAGTCATCGCTGAAACATTTGGCTGGGATAAAGAACGTTATGTACCAGTGATGCTGTTATCAATTGGGAAAGCTGCTGACGAAGGTTATGCTTCTTACCGCTTACCGATTGAACGCATTACAGAGTGGAAATAATATCTTTTAAAAAGGAGACGATTAGATGATTATTATTCATGCAGGGATGACCATTCATCCAGAAAAAGAAATCGTATTTCTAGAAGAAATCAAAGCATTAATGAAAGCTTCACAAGCGGAAGAAGGCAATGTATCCTACAAGCTGTTCAAGGATACAGCTAAGGAAAATACCTTCTTAATGGTAGAAGTGTGGAAAGATGACGCTGCGGTTCAGAGCCATAATGCGAGTACACATTTCCAAGCTTTCGTAGCGAAGGCAAAAGAATTCTTAGCCGCTCCACTTGACGTTGTTGCCTTTCAAGGCCAGCAACTTTCATAGTAAAACAACAAACACCCTAGGCGTTCAGGACTGGACCCTATAAAGGGAGACAAATAAAAACACCTTTAAGTTGAAAATCGGGTATAGAATACCTGAAATCAATTTGGAGGTGTTTTTCTATGGGTTCAAGAGTTAGTTATTCACTTGAAGTGAAGATGAAATCAATTAAGGAGGTAAAATAATCAAGTCAAAATATTTCATCTAATCATTCAGGTGCTCCCATCTAAAATGAGAACACACTGAATGTTCAATCATATTTATGACATCACGGCCACTGTTGTTCGCCTTTCATGACTTTAGCACTCAATTCTAAGTCTCCAGTGTTCGTAAAGTTCGGATACTCTTTCTTCATTTCAGCAATCAATTGAGCTGAATTGTCTGCCCTCTTAGCTGCTGCTTCAAATTTTGTAATATAGTCACGGGTAAACACAACTGCTGATGTATCTTCAGCACTCTTACCTAGATAATGACCTGGAATCACACGTTCCGGCTTCAGATCAAGAATATGATTTAGAATTTCACGCCATTGATCACGACTTTTTTGAGATTGATTGTCTGCTGTCCAAACATATTCATTCTCATAAACAGGTACTCCACCTAGAACTGTTTTTTTCGATGGAACCCAAAGAAAAGTGTGAGATGGGTCTGGTCCGTCAAGTCCAATGATGTTGATGTTTTTTCCATCAACGGTCAGTTTATCTCCCTTTAAAACATCTGGAATAATCTGTGCTGTTGGTGCATTTTTCTTCAATATTGGATTCCAGTAATCATTTTTGGCCTGAATCGTTCTTTTAATTCCCTTAACAGTTTCAGGCGTTGCCACAATTTTCACATCAGGGAATGCTTCACGAATGGCAGAGAGACCAAAGTAATAATCTGGGTCTTTATGACTGACATAAACAGTTGTCAGTTTCTTCCCTGTATCGCGAATCATTTTTACTAACTTCTCTGCATTATCCTTTTCAAACTGGGCATCGACAAGAATGACTTCTTTCGGTCCTTCAATCAAGCTAGAAGTGACAGCAAAAACTCCTTTATCACCAGGGTTGAATGTTGTGATTTTAAGATTTACAGCTTGTTTGTCCGCTGTGTTTTTGTTATCGGTTGCTGTATTTTTTGTATCTTCATTGCTAGCACATGCGCTTAGCAATAACACGAAACAAAGACCTAAAGTAAATCCTATGACTGATTTTAATTTAAACATTAGATGATTCTCCTTTTTCATTTTTTACGAAGACCCTATATGTTATTAATGACTAAAAACACAGGTCTTATGTATGAGTGTAGCCAACACATAAATAAATATTTCTTTAGCGAATTAATTGGATATTGTTCAATCATTAACCTCCCCGAAACAAAGTGAATATTTGATTCATGCTGGATAGCCTTAGAAAGAAGATGTAACGAACTTAGTTACACCCAGATGAGATGTAACCATTATAGTTACATCTTTTGGTTGATGTCAATAGAAAAAAATTTGAGAGTTTCAACAAAATTCACCCTAATCTGCCTTTTTAACGATCTGTTTTACATGTAGAAAATCAATTGAAACGGGATTCTTCTACGACAAATCCATAAAAAAGAGTGACCGATATTACGTATTTGCCATTTGGTCAAAAAATGTTTTATCTACCCACCATAAAAGATTTAGTCACTTATACGATTGGTTAATCAAGGAGCAGTCTCACTTCATATGCTGAACAAAACGACATTAAGGAAAAAGGCATTGTCATGAGCGTGTCCCATAAGTGTATGCCCGATCGAATTCTTCCACTCCAGTTTGAAATTAGAAAGTCACCGAAAAAGTTTCGGCAACTGGCTGTTTCATTAAGGTGTTTTGATCCATGTATCAAAAACGGGTGTCAGTCCCCCGTTCATCACCCAGGGTTCTTTTATTTTCGACACCTTGTTCCGTCCATTTTATTCCCGTATTGTGCATTTTCCACAAAGTTTCTGAAAATAAAATGTTTTTCGACTTAAGTATATTGGAATATGCTAGAATGAGATATTATTTATTACCAAATTAGGGAGGAACCAAAATGAAAAAAGGGAAATGGACGAGCATAGCACTAACAGCTGTCCTCGGTTTAGGCACATTGACAGCTTTCAGCACCCCTCTATCTGCCCACACTACAGAAAAGTCAACATCCTCAGACGGCGGTCATTATTCAGGTATTCCATTCGATGCAAGTGTTGTGAATGAAGACCGTCTCATCAAAGCCTTGAAAAAACAAGGAAAGATCAAAAAGAATGCCAATGAAGCAGAAACCCAAAAAGCATTAAAGAAATATCTAAAGAAAAAAGAAGAATCTGCTATGAAACAAAGTGCAAGCACCTTAACAGAAGAGCCTGAATTTCTGAAAGAATACAAACAAGAGGTACATAACAAATTAGCCAAAAAGAAAAAGTTAAAGAAGCATAAAGGAAAAGAAGGCAATCATGTAAAACCGGTCAAAAAGGAAAAGTATAAAGGCGATGTTCGCAATGATAAGGTATTGGTTTTATTAGTAGATTTTAAAGATTATAAGCATAATAGTATTAAAAAAGAAGAGACTGATATGTACTATGACAAGTACGATCAGCAGCACTATCAAGACATGCTTTTCGGAAAAAATGGCTACATCGGTCCAGATGGGAAACGAAAAGTATCCATGAAGCAATATTATGAGAAACAGTCTGGCGGCAGTTACACGATCAGTGGAACGGTTGCTGGCTGGTATACAGCGAAGCATGAAGCAGCCTATTATGGCGGGAACGTACCTGATGAATCAGGCAGTGACGGCAGACCGCGTGAATTGGTGAAAGAAGCACTCGAAGCAGCAGCAAAGGACCCGAACATTGATCTTGGTGAATATGATCAATGGGACCGCTATGATATGGATGGGGACGGCGTTTATAACGAACCAGACGGCATCATTGACCATCTGATGGTCGTTCATGCTGGCGTAGGTGAAGAAGCTGGCGGCGGACAGCTTGGCTCTAATGCAATTTGGTCGCACCGCTGGTCACTTGGTGATGTATTTGAAATTCCAAACACTGAATCTGAAGTCGGACAAGGCGGAAAATTAGGCGCGTTAGATTACACGATTGAGCCTGAAGATGGCGCGGCAGGCGTATTTACACATGAATTCGGACATGATCTCGGTCTTCCTGATGAGTACGATACACAGTACACAGGTGGAGGCGAGCCCGTATCCTACTGGTCCATCATGTCAAGCGGAAGCTGGGCAGGTAAAGTCCCTGGAACGGAACCAACAGGCTTTAGTCCATATGCGAAAGAAATGCTTCAAAACTTACATGGCGGTAACTGGCTTACTGGACAAACTATTGATGGTAAAACATTAAAGAAAAGCAAAACAGTGCTGATTGATGAAGCAGCAACAAAAGGAACGAACCATGATGCGGTTCGAGTGGATTTACCAGATAAAGAGATTGTGGTCACAAAACCTGCTCAAGGACAAAATGCGTACTTTAGCGGAACGGGTGACAATTTAAATGCGACCATGACGACAACAGGTATCGATTTGTCGAAAGGGAGCAAAGCAGAGCTGACATTTAAAGCATGGTACGATATCGAAGAGGATTATGATTATGCGTATGTAGAAGTTCGTGAAACAGGAACCGATCAGTGGAAGACCATTGCTGGTAACATCACGAACGATCGAAATGAAGCTGGAGCGAACGAAGGCAATGGAATTGACGGAAAATCAGACGGATGGGTAGATGCAGCCTTTGATCTTTCTGCTTATGCAGGGAAGAAAATTGACCTGCAATTCCGCTATACAACCGATGCAGGCTATTCACTGCCAGGCTTATTTGTAGATGATTTAAACATCACTGCAGATGGAACGAAAGTATGGTCAGATGATGCCGAGGGCACGTCTACTTTCACCTTTAACGGATTCTCGAAATCGAATGGAAAACAATATGCAGCACAATACTATTTACTAGAGTGGCGCTCATATGCTGACGTCGATAAAGGGTTAAAGCATATCAAACGCGGGGCAAGCCTCATGAGCTATAATAACGGTTTGGTCGTGTGGTATGTCGATCAATCCTACGGTGATAACTGGGTAGGAAAACACCCAGGGAACGGTTTCCTTGGGGTAGTAGATGCGGATCAGCAAGTATTGAAGTGGAGTGACGGCTCCATTGCAGCCACAGGTTTCCAAGTACATGATGCAGCATTTTCTTTGAATCCAAGTACGAAGCTCAATATTGATTATACAGCGACAACTGGCTTAACGTTGGTAGATCGCTATATTCGCCCGACTCGTACATTTAGTGATAAAAAGAATTATGTGAATCCAAATAATCCAGATGCAGGGCGTGATGTCCCAACATACGGTCTATCCTTTAAAGTTGTTGGACAAAGTAAGGATCGTTCTGTTGGAAAGGTATTAATTTCTAAAAGTAACTAAACAGAAAGCCGGATTCTACCATTGAATCCGGCTTTTTGATATGGTAATAAACTGTTTTTGATGAAAAGGACGGTTTTTTGGTCGAATGTCTGTTCTTTTTTATTTTGATATCCGAATGAAATCATTATATAATAGAGATTGGAAGGTTTTTCTTTCATACATGGTTCTTTTTAGCTGTTAAAACAAAGGAAAGGATGAGCGTTACCAATGAGTTGTGTCACTGCTAAGCAATTAAAGGTGATAAGAGGGACGATGCAGACTTTTTGCAGCCATTTCGAGTATGATGGTCACGGTAAGCTTCATATCAATACCATCATGGCTTTTATTAAAAAGGAGTTTGGTGTGAGAAAAATGAAAGACATTCCACAAAGCCGCTTTACTGAAGCGCTTGAATTAATACAAGACTTTGATTTATACACGGATAAAATAGAGATTCGTGATCGTCTATCAGAAAGGAATTAACTAAATTGAATATTTTAGCAATAATACTAGTAGGAATTGTCGCATTAGAACACCTTGTCATTATGTTATTAGAAATGTTTTTTATGGAATCAAAGATGGCAAAGAGATCCTTTAAGCTGCCAGAACACTTGCAAAAGGATCCAAATGTAAAAGTGATGTTTGCCAATCAAGGGCTTTATAACGGGTTTTTAGCTGCAGGACTGATTTGGGGGCTCATTCTTGGATCGAATACTGTTGGATATATGATTCAGCTATTTTTCATTCTTTGCGTGATCATCGCTGCGGTATTTGGCGGTGTGACCTCTAATAAATCAATCATCGTCAAGCAAGGAGTACCAGCGCTTCTTGCATTAATTGCGCTTATCCTGGCAATTTAACCGTAAATAAAGTCGCCCGAGTAAAGGGCGGCTTTTATCTTTTTCGAAGACCCATTAGACGAATAAAGGATGTCAGACATAGTGCAACGGCAACAGCCAAAATAATTTTTCCATACATGACCCCTGTTAAGTTCATCAAAAAGACGGCCAATATGATACAGAGCGTGATGATGATCATCACAATCGAATAGGTTTTCATCTCTTTTCCACTCCTTTAAAAGTCCCCTCACATCCGTGAGGTCTATCCATCTTACCTCATATGATATCACTCAATGACAATTTTACATGAAATTCCCTACCAATAGAATGTCACATATTGATTAGATTTGATGATATGCCATATTTTTTAGAAAATCGGGTATACCATAAAGAGTTGCACCGAAGTTCAATTGCTTGATATTTAATTGCGCAAAATGTAAAATGGAAACATGTTAAATCGAAAGGATGATCAAGATGAGTAAGAAAGTGTTATTAGTATCGACAAGCAGTTCAGAAATGAACGGACATCCAACAGGCTTATGGCTAGAAGAGTTGGCAGAGCCATTTCATATTTTTAAAGAAAATGAACTAGACGTTCAAATTGTCTCTATTCAAGGTGGAACTGTCCCTATTGATAAAAATTCAATTCCAGAAGGTGTTCCAGCGCAATATGAAGATGTATATGAATTACTTCAAGACACAAAGGCGCTTACAGATGTGAACCCAGCTGATTATGATGGCATCTTCTTTGCGGGAGGACACGGCCCAATGATCGATTTTGCGTCTAATCAACTGGTAGCCGATGCAATCTTAGCTATTTCAAACAAAAATGGTGCAGTCGGAGCTGTTTGTCACGGCGTTTCAGCATTCATTGATGTGAAGGATCAAGATGGCAAATCATTTATCGAAGGTAAAAAAATCACAGGCTTCACAAACGAAGAAGAGGAAGCTGTTCAGCTGACATCAAAAGTTCCATTTTTATTGGAAACAAAACTTCGTGAGCAAGGGGCAGCGTTTGAAAAAGGAGATGCCTTTGCACCATACGCTGTAGTTGACGGACAAATCATTACTGGACAAAACCCAGGTTCTAGTGCAGAAACAGCACGCCTGTTTGTTAAAACCATTTCATAAAGTGATCAAAAACCAGTCGTAGCAAATACGGCTGGTTTTTTGTCATAAAGATTTCCTAAAAAAGACCATAACAATGAATGAAATAATGGTAAAATATTCACAGGGTAAAAAACCCAATTGAGGAAAAAGGGGATGTTCCTGTGAGAGCATTTTATGGAAAAATCACTGCAGCGTTATTATCCATTCTACTCGTCACAACAGGTTTATTTTCACCAGTATTAAAAGCAGAAGAAGCACCGAAATCAGATGGGAAATTGTCACCACTGACGGAAAAAGCCATTCAGCAAGTGCAAGACTCGATTTTGAAACAGGATGAAGGAACCGCTATCCAAAAGAAGCAGCTAAAAAAATCTTTTAAAGTAGATAAGAAAAATGGAATCAGTATCAAACGAAAAGCCGCTAAAGATGGTAAGATGCGTACATCTTTCGTTCGCTCCATTGATGGACTAGCCATCAACCAATCGGTTGTCTTATCAGAGGACGACCCAGTCGATTTATGGTTGTTAAGTACGACTTCACCTCAGGCACTCATCAGCCGAATTACCTCTTCAAATCCCGATTATTTCTTACAATTATTTGTTGTTGATTATGAAACTGGACAAGCTTATCCGACGGACTTGATTCAGCCAGCAGGCAGTCTCCTTGGTTTGACCAATTTACCAGCAGGTGACTACGCATTCGGTATCACAAGCGGTGGAAATTTCGGAGACTCTTACACGTTACAAGTGAATGCAAAAAACCCACCCAATTTCACAGGGGCTGTTTCCCTCTCTTCCACCCTGCAATACTTTGTAGCTGAGTATGCGAATGGGGATGTTTTCGCTAATGGTACAAAAGTGTATAACAAACAATCTAAGACCGCCGATTATAAATGGGAGCGTGTATTTTATTTCTCATATGACGGAAAATATGATCAGAGAACCCATTCTGTTGAAAGTGTGAAAGTGAAAAGTATTTCGGCACCAGTATCGTACTCTTCTCCTTATGCGAGTTCATCTGAGGCCATTCTCGTCTACTTAGATGTGGAGACGTTATTTATGTATCATGAATCATCGTTTGCTAGCGGACAATACTACCATAGTAGCTTTGTTGATACACTTGGAAAGACAACGCCAAGGCGTTTAGATATTGATGATATGACAAATTACGGCGATCATATTTTAGCTGTTGATTTGAAAACAGGAAAACCAATTGATTTCTTCAGTGTCCTTAATTTTTACTATGCTGCAGGGATCGAAAAGCTGCCTACGATCAGAACGTTGAATTAAGAAAGGCGGTTGACAGCAAATCTACACATGTGTAGAGTAAAGATAATTAAATGACAAAAGTCCACTAGGGGAGTCATATATGACTGAGACAAGAGAAAATCTTGGACCCTTTGAACCTGATCTAGTTTGTACTAGCGGAGGGAAGTGGAGCTGGACCTCGTCTTATTCATGATTGAATCGATAAGAAGGCCGCTCCATTTGGGGTGGCTTTTTCATTTATTCTACTGAAGAAGAGGAGGCTTTTTTTATGACGTTTTCAGCGCAATTAAGAGAAGAAACAGAACCATTATTTGAAGCCATTTATCAGCATCCGTTTGTTAGAGGACTGGCAACAGGAAAGCTGGAAAAGGAACAGATCATTCATTACGTCAAACAAGATGCAGAATATTTACAAGCTTTTATTAAAATTTATGCAGCGGCTCTTAGCAGATGTACAGACAAAGAAGATATTGCCTTTTTCCATCAGCAGATTGCGTTTGTACTAGATAGTGAGACACACCCTCATCAAAATCTTTGCCGAGTGGCAGGTGTATCATATGATGAGCTCCAAGGTGCCCCGCTTGCTCCGAGTGCTCATCACTATATTCATCACATGCTACAAGTCGCCAAGGAAGGTACGCTTGGAGAAATCATCGCTGTCCTGCTTCCATGCCCTTGGACATATTGGGAAATTGGGAAACGAATGCTCACAGATGTGCAGCCTGACCCGTCACATCCGTTTTATGAGTGGATCACATTTTATGGAGGGTTAACCGACTCTATTACAGTGGAGCTTTGCAAGCGGCTCGATCAGCTGGCGGAAGCAGCAAGTGAGAAGGAAAAGGAAAAAATGAAACAGCACTTTATCTTAAGCTGTCAGCTTGAGTACAAGTTTTGGGATATGGCGTTTACGGTGGAAGAGTGGCCAGTTCCATTGGAGGTGCATTCATCATGACATGGAAGATGAAAGAAGTTGTCCTTGCTGTCATTTTATCCGTTGCATGTGGTGTCATCTATTTAGGATGGTCCACACTTTACTTACCCATTACAGCACTTGTTGGCCCAGCAGGAGGCAACATCATGTTTGGTATTTGGGTGATTGCCAGTCCAATCGTCGCGTATATCATTCAAAAGCCGGGAGCTGCCCTGATTGCAGAAACAGCCGCTGCCGCTGTGGAATTACTGACAGGCAGCCACTTCGGTCTTTCAGCCCTGCTGATTGGTGTATGCCAAGGGCTTGGGGCAGAAATCGCCTTTGCTCTTTTTGGTTATAAACGGTATCGCATGTGGACACTGATGCTGTCAGGTGCCTTTGCAGCTGTTGGAGCAATGGCATACAGCCTCGTTGCGAATGGCTTTGGTTATTACACACCTCAAGTTTTACTCATCACACTGATGACTCAAATCATCAGCGGAATGATACTGGGCGGATGTTTAGCGAAAGTAGTGGTGGACGCATTATCTAAAACCGGTGTACTGAATCAATATGCCATCATGAAAGAAAAACGAAACAAAGGTGAACAGCATGAATTCATTTCTCGCGTGCAATAATCTCACTGTCCGTTTTTATGAACAGCCTCAGCCCGTTTTGCATCAAATCTCTCTTTCCATTCAAAAAGGAGAAAAGGTGCTTATTTTAGGACCAAGCGGTAGCGGTAAATCCACGCTCATCTCCGTTCTGGCTGGCATCATTCCAGAACATTTAGAAGCGGACATGCAGGGCGAAGTGATATTGCAAAGACATACAGGCGTCATGTTTCAGGACCCTGATTCCCAGTTTTGTATGCATCGCGTCAATGAAGAAATTGCCTTTAGCTTAGAGAACCGTTCTGTCCCTCGTGACGAGATGGATCGCATCATTCAGCAGCTCATGCAAAAAGTTCAACTTGATGTCGATCCGAATACAGACATCCACACATTATCTGGCGGCATGAAGCAGCGATTGGCGCTTGCTTGTTTACTAGCGTTAGAGCCAGATGTGCTGTTCTTTGATGAACCGACCGCACAGCTTGATCCAGCAGGAAGAATGGAGATATTTCAGCTTCTACAGCAGCTTGCAGCTGATCAGCGACAAACCATGATTTTTGTAGAGCATGTGCTAGATGGTGTCATTGAATGGATGGACCGGGTGATTTTATTAAATGATCAAGGCAGCATCTTAGCAGATGGGTCTCCAAAAGATGTGCTCGCGACTTATGAAATAGAAATGAAAGAGGCAGGAATTTGGAGGCCGAAATTATTTCCCGAGAAATGGTCTACGATCCTTCAAGATCCATTTCATCCAATGAGTCACAAGCTTATGCAAACCTTTGAAGCAAGAAAGAAGCAGAATGAAAAAGTGCCGTCGACTAAGCGGGAGACCATCATTCGTTCAGAAGATCTTCAATTAAGCTACGGGAAAAAGAGGATTATGAGTGATCTTCAGCTTGATATCAAAGCAGGGGATTGGGTGGCGATCATTGGGGAAAATGGAAGCGGGAAAAGCACATGTCTCAAACATTTGGTTCGTTTAGAGCCAACGAAAAAAGGCCACATTTTTTTAAAAGAGACACTCCTTAAAAAGTGGTCAGACCGAGAACTATATGAAAAGGCAGGCTTTGTGTTTCAAAATCCGGAGCTTCAATTCATACAAGATACAGTGTTTGATGAAATTGCATTTGGTGGAAGGCAGCGTAATTGGCCAGAATCCGTTGTGCAAGAAAAAACAGTTCAGCTATTGAAAGAGTTCGGTTTAGAAAAGCATGCAAAAGCTCATCCTTTCACTTTAAGCCTAGGTCAAAAAAGAAGATTAAGTGTGGCTACAATGCTCCTTTTTGATCAGGATGTCCTATTGTTAGACGAGCCGACTTTCGGGCAGGATGAAAGAACAGCGAAGGAATTAATCAGGCGCTTGAAAGAGCGTCAACGCCAAGGCACCACTATTTTGATGGTCACACATGATATGGACCTTGTCGATGAGTGTGCCGATCAAGTGCTTCTTTTTCATCAAGGAAAGCATGTGTATGATGGCACGCCTTATGATTTGTTTTCAAATCAGGACCTTGTCGATGCTTATCAACTGAGAGCCCCGTTGCATTATCGCTATGTGGCTGAAAGAAAGGACGTGCTGACGATTGCAAAGTAATCATTCCTTTCTTTCCACTGTGAATCCAGTCATCAAATTACTCACTCATCTACTTGCGATGTGTTGTCTCATGGCGATATCTGATCCTAAAACAACCTTCATCATCTGGCTGTTTGCGCTTGGTATTGGACTTGTTTTAGGCGGATGGAATTTGAAGTATCTTTTCACAAGACTTGTCCCTTATCTACTCTTTTTTATTCTCGTGTTTTGGATGATGGCGGCCTTTGGCAAGGGGGATCATACTGTTTGGAAATGGGCATGGTTCCATATGACAGAGGAGAGTTTAAGAAATGGACTCACCATCGCTCTCAGAATGCTTGGCTTTGTGACATTCGGTCTCCTGTTTACGTCCACAACAGATTTGACAGCATTTATGATGAGTCTCATTCATCAGTGCAAAATGTCGCCAAAATGGGCGTATGGGATGCTTGCTGGCTTCCGGTTTATTCCGTTATTTCAAAGTGAATTAAAGCAAATGAAGGCGGCGCATAAAATTAGAGGCTATAAGCAAAAAAACAGCTGGAAAGCCTTTATGCGTTATGCACTTCCTCTTTTTACACAGGGCGTACGAAAATCAGAACGGTTGGCCATTGCGATGGAAGCAAGAGGCTTCACGGGTGAGAGAGAGCGGACGTATTATCATGTCATCAGCACTTCGTGGATCGACTATATGTATCTTTTGCTCATCGTTATCAGTGTCTTGATATGCATGTCCTTTTTTTAAAAATACCCACATTCTCTTGATAGAATGTGGGCTTTTTATATGTCTTAGGTCATTTGATTGATATTAGTGCACATTACAGGCTGTAATAGACCTTATAACGAACCGATAAAGAGGATGTACTGAGAAAAAGAGAGGATGAACGTGAGCGAATGTCACAGAGAATTGATAACATAATAGACGCTTTACCAATCATTGGACTAGCTATGAGAGAGCAACTAACCTTTTCTGTTTTAGGGAAAGAGAAGGTTCTTTATTATCAGCAACATGGGGACATTGACTTAGGATTTAAAGCTGGTGATACAGTGGCTGATGGATTTCAAAACTTTTCGATGTTGAAAAATGGGAGAGAGCCATCGTTTATCCAAATTCCGAAAGAAGTATACGGAATTCCAATGGATATTGTAGCCGTTCCAATTAAAGATGAGACGGGTCAGGTAGTCGCTGCTTTCTGCGTGGCCTATGATCAGACCAATCAACAACGATTAGATGACATTATGACGGAGAGCAACGAAGCTTCCGAAAAACTAGTCGCAATGGTACAGCAAGTTGCTGCGCATTCAGAGGAACTACAAGCGACAAGTGAACAAATTCTACAAAATACGAAAACCACTGTAGAAAATTCCTCTAAAATCAATCAAGTGTCCAATCTTATCAAAGGTATCTCTGATCAAACGAACTTACTTGGACTCAACGCATCAATTGAGGCTGCAAGAGTAGGTGAAGCAGGAGCAGGCTTCGGAGTAGTCGCAACGGAAGTGAGAAAGCTGTCAACTCACGCCAAACAAGCGACGACTGATATTGAAACAGCGCTAAAAGATGTGCAGGGATCGATTAAAGGAATGGAAGAAGAAATAGCACAAATTGTCGCTTCTTCTGAGCATCAAGCAGAGCTTGTAGGCACGTTTACAAAAATTATTGAAGGTCTTCATGAAACAAATGAAACGATGAAATCACTCGCAGAAGACTTAGTGAATTATCAAGTGAAATAAAAAATAGATCGACCAAAACCTCCAGATTAATCGGAGGTTTTTTTCGTTTTAAGGTGAGGAACTTGTTAGGATATTGACCGATTGATCGCTGACAGGCAGTGTACACTTCTGTATGATAGAAAAGAGATACTACCCTGGTCAGTAGACCTATTCATAAGGAGGAAGACCATCGTGACACAATCAGCGAGGCTGCAAGAAATCATAGCACCTTACCGTAAAATGTTAGATCAAACTGAACAACCAATGATTCAACTAAATATGAAACAAGGAAAAACAGGACCATACGACAGCAAAATTGCAGGTGATCCTTACTTCCCTAAAAACGACGAATATCCAGTTGATGGCGCAGGACACCCTATGAAGCTTTTGGCACAAATGAATTTTGGCCAGCTACCGAAGCTGAAGGATTATCCAGAAACAGGACTTCTGCAAATTTTTATTTCTGTGCATGATGATCTTTATGGGATGAATATTGACCATAAAACAGAGCAAAAAGATTTTCGGATTAAATTCATTGAAGAACCTTTTTTAGCAGAAGAAGAGTTATTAACTGATTTTTCTTTTGTAAAAATTCCAGATGATTTTTATTTTCCTGTTATGAAAGAAGGCGCGATTACAGGTGAATTATCAAGCGAAACGATCAGTGTAGGAGATTTCCGATTTGAAAAAGTCACAGGCAAACAAAGCTGGGACCTATTCGAAGGTGTAGAAGGTATTGATGGAGATGAAGCGGATGCCTTGCTAGATGAATTTTATGAGACAGAGAGTGGTTTTGGTCACAAATTGGGTGGATATCCAGGCTTTACACAAGAGGATCCGCGTACCTATGAAGACCAAGAGCATACCGTTCTACTATTACAAATCGACTCAGATGATGAAGTGGATATGTTGTGGGGAGACTGCGGAATCGCCAACTTTTTTATCAAACCAGAAGACCTCAAACGAAAAAATTTCGAGAATGTCGTCTATAATTGGGATTGCTCCTGATTTTGTAAAAAACACTCTTTAAACACTCTTGATAGAGTGTTTAAAGAGTGTTTTTAGACTTTTTGCCCCTATTTCGTCATGTTTGAGAGGTAATATGTCATTCTTTCTAGTTGACCGTATCAAAAAAAAATGTAAAATCATCTTAAAGTCCTCTTTTTTGATAATAATAATAAAATGACATATCAATCAACAATAAATGCTCGAAAAAGCGGAATGTACTGGGGGGTATCAATTGATCATTTCGAAAGTAATCAATAATAATGTGGTCAGTGCGTATGATGACGAGCAGCATGAGCTGGTCATTATGGGCAGAGGGATCGCTTTTCAAAAGAAAAGTGGAGACCCGATTGACGAAGAACGTATTGAAAAAGTATTTTCCATTCAAAATAAAGATATATCAGAAAAATTCAAAACCCTGCTTTATGATATTCCAATCGAGTATATGCAAGTGTGTGAGGCGATTATTGATCATGCGAGAACAACCCTTAATAAAAATTTGAATGACAGCATCTATGTGACACTGACAGATCATATCACCTTTGCTATTGAACGTCATCAAAAAGGAATGGACATCAAAAATGCCTTGCTCTGGGAAATCAAGCGGTTGTACAAAGATGAGTTTATGTGTGGTGTAGAAGCGATTCGGATTATTCAGGACAAGCTCAACATTCATCTTCCTGAGGATGAAGCCGGTTTTATTGCGATGCACATTGTCAATGCAGAGCTCAATGAAGAAATGCCGAACGTGATTCAAATTACCAAACTCATTCAAGATATTTTAAATATCGTCAAGTATCACTTTCAAATTGATTTAGACGAGGAATCATTAAATTATTTCCGTTTTGTCACGCATTTAAAGTTTTTTGGGCAGCGTCTGTTTAACGAAACACAAATGGAAAATCAAAATGAATTTCTGTATGAAGTGGTAAAAGAAAAAAACACAGCAGCTTTCCAATGCGCCGAAAAAATTAATGATTATGTTCAAAAAGAATACAACCGAAGTCTCATAGAAGATGAGATGTTATACTTAACTTTGCATATCGACAGAGTGATAAAAAGAAAATAAATTTAAAAAGAAAGCGTTGACATTACTAAAATAACATGATAATTTATAACTATAAACTAAATAACCCACAATCTTTTAGGATTGTTACTGGTCAAGCAGGCAAAACCTAAATCATTGTCCCTATCTTTGATAAGGCATGATTTAGGTTTTTTTATATCTAAAGACATATAAAATTAAATAAAGATCAATCGCTATGAAGGATTGTTACTGGTTAAGCAGGCAAAACCTAAATATCGATTAATGTCTGAATCGCTATTTTTCGGACATTAATGGATGTTTAGGTTTTTTCTATATCAAGATGTAATCAACGATTGGAGGGTAATACAATGAACCACAAACAAACAGCAAAAGAAGTTTTAGAGCTTGTCGGCGGTGAAAAGAATGTTAAGCAAGTCACGCATTGTATGACAAGACTTCGCTTCAACTTATACGATGAAGGCAAAGCGGATAAGGAGAAGCTGCAATCAACAGACGGCGTCATGGGTGTGAATCAAAGCGGAGGTCAATATCATGTCATTATTGGCAATGATGTTTCAAATGTCTATCAAGCGATGATTGCTGACTCAGGACTGTCAACAGATGTAAAGTCAGGCGGTACAGAAGAAGCATCAAAACAAAATGTGATATCTAAGCTTTTCGATTTTATCTCTGGTGTCTTCACACCGATTCTTCCAGCCATTGCTGGTGCCGGTATGATCAAAGGGATCTTGGCACTCATGCTTACGTTCCAGTGGATATCGGATAAAAGTAGCACATATGCAATTTTAACAGCTATCGGCGACGGAGCCTTTTACTTCTTACCGATTCTGCTTGCTGTAAGCGTCGCTAAAAAAATTGGCACAAATCAGTATATCGCCGCTGCCATTGCAGCCGCCGCACTGCACCCGCAGTTAACGGCTTTACTAGGCGCAGGAAATACAGAATTTCTAGGCTTGCCAGTGGTTGCCGTTGTGTACTCTTCATCGGTGATTCCAATTCTACTTACCATCTGGCTCGGCTCATATGTTGAAAAATTCGCAGAAAAATACAGCCCGAAATCATTAAAGATCATCCTTGTTCCAACGGTCACACTTCTCGTCGTTGTACCAATTATGCTCATCGCGGTAGGACCGCTTGGTGGGATTATCGGAAATGGCCTTTCAGGTGGAATTGATTTATTGTTCAAACATGCAGGTATTTTGGCCGGACTCTTGATCGGCGGCTTCATGTCACCATTGATCATTACGGGTATGCACTATGCACTACTTCCAATCATGATCAACAATATTACATTAAACGGCTTTGACTTCATTATGCCAATGATGTTTGTTGCAAATATGGCACAAGCTGGTGCAGCATTCGGTGTCTTCTTAAGATCAAAAAACAAAACATTCAAATCGTTGGCGATGTCTACAAGTATCACTGCATTAATGGGTATTACTGAACCTGCTATGTATGGGGTGAACATGCGATTGAAAAAACCGTTCTTTGCAGCCCTCATTGGTGCAGCAGCAGGCGGCGTGTTCATGTCGATCTTTAAAGTAAAATCATATGTGGTGTCTGGATCAGCAGGTCTCCCAGGTCTCCCAACATTCATTGGTCCAACATTTGTCTACTCCATCATTGGATTAGTCATCGGCTTTGTTGTAGCAACCATCATGACACTTGTTCTAGGATTCAAAGATGTACCAGTGAAAGATGATACAAAAGCAGACAAACCAGAAGAAAAGAAAGACACAGTAGCACTTCAAAATGAAGTGGTACAAAGCCCGCTTGAAGGACAACTAAAGCCGCTAAATCAAGTAAATGATGCAACATTCTCAAATGAAATCATGGGTAAAGGTACAGCCATTGTCCCAACAGTTGGACGTGTAGTAGCACCGTTCAACGGCAAGGTTGAAACCATTTTCCACACAAAACATGCTATTGGCTTGAAGAGTGAACAAGGTACAGAACTTCTCATTCATGTCGGGATTGACACGGTAAAACTTGACGGAAAGTATTTCACAAGTCATGTGCAGTCTGGTGATCTTGTTCAAGCAGGAGATGTGCTCGTTGAATTTGATATCGAGGGCATTCAGCAAGAAGGCTATGATGTCACCACACCAATTATTGTGACCAACACAAACGATTTTGCACAAGTTGATGCGAAAACAGAAGGCACGATTTCAGTACAAGAGACACTGCTCACAGTCAGTGTAGAAGAAAATGAGGAGGGCATTCAACATGAACAAGTTAGAAAAAACATTTCCTAAAGGTTTCTTATGGGGCGGCGCTGTTGCGGGCAACCAAATTGAAGGTGCTTATAATAAAGATGGAAAAGGCTTATCGACAGCTGATGTATCACCGCACGGGATTATGCATCCATTCGATGAATCAATGAAAGACTTAAACTTATATCATGATGCGATTGACTTCTATCATCGCTATAAAGAAGATATTGCACTCTTTGCAGAAATGGGATTCAAATGCTTCAGACTCTCTATTTCTTGGCCGCGTATTTTCCCAAATGGCGACGATGCGAAACCAAATGAAGCAGGCCTTGCTTTTTATGACAAAGTATTCGATGAACTGCATAAGCATGGAATTGAACCAGTTGTCACAATTTCTCATTATGAAATGCCGCTTGCACTTGTGAAAAACTACGGCGGTTGGAGAAACCGTAAGCTTGTCGATCTTTATGAAACATATGCGAAAACGTTGTTTACTCGCTATAAAGACAAAGTGAAATATTGGATGACCTTTAATGAAATCAACGTCGTGTTACATGCGCCTTTCACTGGCGGCGGACTTGTATTTGAAGAGGGTGATGACGAGAAAAGCATTCAATATCAAGCAGCGCATCACCAATTTGTTGCAAGTGCTTTAGCTGTCAAAGCAGGACACGAAATCATTCCTGATGCGAAAATCGGCTGTATGATCGCAGCGATGACAACTTATCCGTACAGCTCAAGACCAGAAGATATGTTTGCAGCGATTGATCAAGATCGTAAAACGTTGTTCTTCTCAGATGTACAGGCAAGAGGCTACTACCCAGGTTACATGAAACGATACTTCCGCGAAAATGGAATTCATATTGAGATCCAAGATGGTGATGAAGACATCCTAAGAAACCATACAGTGGACTATATTGGCTTCAGCTATTATATGAGCTTTGTGACAAGTACAGATCCAGAGATTCTTGGACGAGTGACTGGTGGTAACCTATTTGAAGGCGTGAAAAACCCTTATCTAGAAGCAAGTGATTGGGGCTGGCAAATTGATCCAAAAGGACTTCGTACAACACTAAACCAACTATATGACCGCTACCAAAAACCATTGTTTATCGTAGAAAATGGATTGGGTGCTGTCGATCAAGTAGAAGAAGACGGATCTATTCAAGACGATTACCGAATTGATTACCTCAGAAGCCATTTGCTAGAGGCGAGAGAAGCCATTGCAGACGGAGTAGACTTGATGGGTTATACAAGCTGGGGCCCAATTGACCTTGTCAGCGCATCAACAGCTGAAATGAAAAAACGATACGGCTTCATTTATGTCGACCGTGATAACGAAGGAAAAGGAACATTAGATAGAAAGAAAAAGAAAAGCTTCGATTGGTATAAACAAGTGATTGCGACAAATGGTGATCATTTAGATGCATAAAAGAAAAAAGACAAACCGTTCATACTGCGGTTTGTCTTTTTTTCGTCAAGGGGACTATGAAGTCCACACTTGATCTGCAATCTCAATCACATGACGAAGTTTTTCCCATTGCTGTTCTTCTGTTAACAGATTGCCTTCCTCCGTTGAGGCGAACCCGCATTGCGGACTCAAGCAAATCTGGTTAATGTCGACGTATTGAGCAGCTTCCTCGATTCGTTTTTTAATCTGTTCAGCCGGCTCAAGCTCACCATACTTTGAAGTCACAAGACCAAGTACGATTTGAAGATTTGGATTTTTCACATAGCGAAGGGGCTCAAATCCGCCAGAACGATCATCGTCGAATTCTAAAAAGAGACCATCCAGATCTAAGCCGGCAAAAATCGTTTCTGCCGCTGCTTCATAACCGCCTTCAGCTGCCCACGTCGATTTAAAGTTACCACGGCAAATGTGCATAGTGATCACCAAATCCTCTGGACGATCGGCAACGGCTTCATTGATTGTTTTTGCAAACGACTCACGAAGTTCATCTTCCTCGCGGCCAAAGGCTTTGATTTGTTCCTGACCTTTTTCAGAAAAGAACACTGCCCATGCGGTATCATCTAGCTGTAGATAACGGCAACCTGCATCATAAAAGGCACGGATGGCTTTCTTATACGCCTGTGCCACATCATGGTGGAAATCATCTAAGCTGTCATACACACCTTCATCAAGCTTTCCACGGAAAAAGAGCATATTCGGACTTGGAATCGTCATTTTAGCCGTATGATCACCAGCGATGCTGTGAAGGAATCGATAATCCTCCAGCATTGGATGATCTGTAAAATCAATCTTGCCCGTTACCTTGATGCCCCGTGCTTTTGTCGTCGTATTGTGGAATTGAATACCTTGATCTGCTTCAAATCCTTCGACCCCATCTAATCCCTCAAGAAAGTCAAAATGCCACCAAGCACGTCTGAACTCTCCATCTGTGACAACCTCTAATCCAATTTCCTTTTGCTTCTCCACAATACGAGTGATTTCTTCATTCTCAATTTGTCGGAGCTGCTCTGCTGTCAGTGTGCCGTCTGCTTTTTGCTTGCGTGCTTCCTTGATACGTTCTGAACGAAGTAAACTGCCTACTTGATTTGCGCGAAATGGCGGTTTCGTTGTTTTCTTTCCAATGGTTTGTACTTGTGTCATGCTGAATCCCTTCTTTCTACAGGTTAAAAATCAAATAAAAAAGCTCTTCCTTGGATAAGGAAGAGCATCATATACTGAGAGAACTCTGCCTTATCTTCAAACAAGCATCTGCTTGCTTAAGGAATTAGCACCATTCTGTTCCGAGGAACAGCGGTTGCCGGGTTTCACAGGGCCAGTCCCTCCACCACTCTTAATAAGGTTACCTTTTGATTCAATTTTCTTAATAAACATAATTATTCAACTTTTCCGAGAGAAAGTCAATGGTTTTTTATTGATTATTTTGTCAAATAAACTTATATTTAATTATATGGAAAATTTTATAAAGGAGGATACTCATGATTCTAGGAGTATTTTTAAATGGATATAAATCATATCCAAAGTCTGTATTTATTCCCATCACAAGTGATTTAAAGGAAAAATATTCTGTTTATATAGGTACTAATGGTATAGGTAAAAGTGGGATTTTAGAAGCGATAGATGTTTTTTTTAATAATAGAGAATGGAATGCTAATAGAGGTTCAAAAAAAGAAGAATGTTATATAACTCCCATTTTTATGATAGAGAAAGAAATTTTAAGAGAATTTGTTTTAAATAAAAATCGTTTTAATAAAATTGAAATTAAAGAGAATGAACTATTATTAAATGATATTGAAGTTATAAGTGATCAGTTTTGGAATGGTATACAAAATTCTCTGGTTGGTGCGACAAGAAGAGAATATGCAAAGATATTCTTTAGTCATTTGGAGCAATTAATAAGTAATTATTCTGAGGAAAAGTATTATATTCTGCCAGCTGGCATTAAATATAATGGCAAACCAACTTTAACTCCTTTTGATAGTCATTATAGGAAGTTATTGGGTGAGGATAACTTTGAAAAAAAGATAGACAGATTGAGGAAAATATTAAAAGAATATTATGCATACATATATATACCGGTAGAGCAAAATGTTGATGAAACATTAAAGTTAGAAGATAGGCAAATGCAAACTTTAATGAATAAAGACATTTTATATGAGATAGATAATGTATTAAACTCTAAATATGAAATAGAGGGTAAGAATAGGAGTTTTCTGAATTTCACAAATGATTATCTTAATGAATTTATTAAGGGTATCAATAGTTCAATAAAACAAATAGACGAAAATTATAACTATAGTGCAGAAGCTTTTAGTAAAAAAAATCTAACCGTTACAGATATCAGAGATAAAATAATAGAAGCATATTTTTCTAAAAGACCGTTAAGATATAAGAACAGAGAAGTAAATCAATTAAGTTCTGGTGAAAAAAGAAAAGCTTTAATTGATATTGCTTATGCTTTTTTATCTAATTCAAAAGAAATGGATAGGGAAGTAATTTTAGCTATCGATGAACCTGAAGTTTCAATGAATATTGCAAACTGCTTTCCTCAATTTATGAGACTTCAAGAATTAGCAAGTAATTTTAAAAGACAGGTTTTAATTACTACACATTGGTATGGATCTTTACCAATAACAGATCATGGTTATTTATATCATTTGAGAAAAGAAGAGCAAGATGTTGATATAAAAATATCTGACTTTAATTTTTTTGATTATTTAGATGAACAACGGCGCTTTCCTGATGACATTGAATTGAAAAGCATGTTTGATTTAGCTTCGAGCATTATAAGCTTTTCAAAAAGTGTTGAAAATATTAATTGGATAATTTGTGAAGGTAGTACAGATAGGCTATATTTAGAGAATTTGCTTGATGGTTTAGAGAATTTCCGTGTTTTACCTGTTGGTGGTTGTGGCAATGTTATAAAATTATATGGATTATTAAGTTATCCGCTTTCTGACAAATTAACAGCAGATCAATTTAGTGGTAAGATTCTTTGCTTAATCGATACTGATAGTAATAAAGTGAACGTAACTAAAGCTCCTGAGAGCAAAGGGAAAGTTGATATAAGAAGGATTCAAACATTAACTAGTAATAATATAGAAGCTGTTAAATTTTTAGAGCCTTGGAGACAGGGGCAATTTTATGAACGTACAGTCATCGAGGATTGTTTGGATCCCCAAAATTATTATAAAGCAGTTCAAAGTGTAATTGAAGAAGAAGGTGATGAGTATTTGAGAACTCTATTTCAACAATATGAGTTTAATACTCAAACTTCTTTTTCTAAAATAATTGGTGACAAATCAATTCTCATCCCTAAAGGTAATGATGGTTTTATTAATAAAGAACATATAGTTGAATTTATTAACAATAAAAATATAAAAATGAAAATAGCTAAAAATTATATCGACTGTACAGATAGTAACAAAAATACAAATGAACTTTTAAAAGACGAAGTGTTTAATTACTTCGGTGTTACTAATCCAAAGTACGAACTCTCAAGAACATAAAGAGACTTGATTTTTAAATAAGAGCACCTTCATAGAAGGTGCTAATTTAATATTCCTACATGAACAAATCAGCGACGAGAACACCCGCTAGTCCGACAAGTGAAAGAACGGTCACCATCAATGTCCACGTTTTAAAGGTTTGGGCCATGGACAGGTTAAAGTATTCTTTGTAAATCCAGAAACCCGCATCATTCACGTGAGAGAACGTAATACTGCCGGCACCTGTTGCGATCACCATTAATTCTGGGCTCACACCTGTCAATCCAATCAAAGGAGCAGAAATGCCAGCCGCTGTGAGACCGGCGACGGTGGCTGATCCTAAAGATACACGAAGGACCGCAGCAATCAACCAAGTGAGAAGCAGTGGAGAAAGTGTGCTTCCTTGCATGATTCCTGCAATGTATTGATCAACCCCGCTATCAATGAGCACCTGTTTAAAGGCGCCGCCACCTGCAATAATTAATAAAATCATTGCAATAGAACCGATAGAATCTGTGATTGATTTCATCACATCCTGCATGCTCTTGCCTCTGCCAAGTCCAAACGTGTAGATAGCAAGAAGCACGGAGATTAACAGTGCAATCGCCGGTTCGCCTAAAAACTCAGCGGTTGGCAGTAATGGGGAGGACGGGAAGAAAATTTCTAAAACTGCTCTGAATGTCATGAGCAATACAGGCAAAACAGCGGTGAAAATGCTAATGCCGAAGCTTGGCATTTCCTCTTCTGTAAATTCCTTTGGATTAAATAAGTTCTTTGGAATATGTGCGTGTAACTGATCTTTTTTAAATAGTTTCGTAAAGAGAAGTCCACCTACTAAAACTGCAGGAATCGCTAAAATAATCCCAACTAATAAGGTTTGTCCCATGTTTGCTTGAAAGACATTTGCAATGGCAGTCGGCCCTGGGTGAGGAGGGAGGAAGCCATGTGTGGTGATAAGTGCAGCGACGAGCGGCATACCCACATAAAGCACAGGAAGTCTTGCAGCTTGTGCGATCGTAAAAACTAGTGGAATCAAGATAATGAATCCGGTTTCATAAAATAGAGCAATTCCGATCACAAATCCAGTCAGCATCGTTGCCCATTGAATTTTTCCAATACCGAATCGGTCAATGAGTGTCATCGCAATACGCTGAGCTCCGCCAGAATCAGCCATCAATTTACCAAGCATCGCCCCAAAACCGAGAACGAGTGCGAGGTGACCGAGCGTACTGCCGAGTCCTTTTTCGACGGAAGCAATCGCTTCAAGTGGTGACATTCCTTCTAAAACAGCAACAATTAAAGAAACAATAATCAAAGATATGAAAGCGTTTAACTTAAAGACAACCATGAGTAAAAGCAATAATAAAACGCCAAGTCCGATAAACACTAACGACATGATCTTTCCTCCTTTGTGGTGCATAAGGGAGTGGAAAACACCCCCTATGCTTTATCCTTCAAGTATGTCTACAGCTTCTTTTAACGTATCCCTTGAACCAACATTTCCCGGGAAAATCACATAAGACATGAAAGGGAATTTACTATCTTCACCTGTTTGCCAAACGGGAATGCCTGGTCTGATCTGCCCTGCCACAGTTGCGCGTTTCACGTGAAGTCCTCTAGTTCCAATATCGCTGGAGGTAATGCCACCTTTGGCAATGAGATACTTAGGGCGAATTGTGAGACGCTGGACAATGCTTGTCACAGCATCACTAATTTTTACAGAGAGCTTTAATTCTTCCTCCTGACGATCATCCCCAAGGTCAAGCCGTTCTCTTCTTGTATAAACAGCCACAGATTGACCAGATGCTAATAATGCCTCAGTTTGCTGAATCACGCGGTCAATTTCTTGTTGAAATGCTTCAGGCGCCAGCACGAGATGTGTATTAAACTCAATAAAAGCTACCTCTTTATTCTGTTGAAGCGCTTTTAATTGATCTGTTGTCTTCTTCACATGAGAACCAATCATAATGAGACCACCGTGCGGGCTTTGTTCTTGTATCAAGTCATGTCTTGTTAATAAGGCACGATCCCCTATACCGCCAAGAACTTTTGTAAGTGCCGCCGCACTTCTGAACATGAGTTGCTTTCCTGCTTGAATGGCCTCAATGAGAGCGGTGACAAAAACTTTGACATCGTCATAGTCCATAGCGTTTACAACCACCTTTTTAAAATCGGTCACACTCATGAGCTGTTTTTTTATTTGATCAATCCGTAAAGCCCGTAGATCATCTAACGAAATGTAGGTGGTGTTCTCTTTCGTGAACGATCCGTTTGACTTTTCTTCAATCCATTCTCCGAGATGAGATGACTGAAAGCCGAATGTGCGATCTCGTGCAAATTCTGTGTCACCAGCAGGAATTAATTCGTGTCCATCTTGGACGTAATGAATATTGTTGATCGTCAAGCGTCCACCTTCTTGGAAAAAAGGAAGAAGGATTTCTCCATTGAATTGGCGGGAGCTTTGCTGTTCAATCGTGGTTCTGAGTACGTCAGTTTCCAGCGGAAAGTGTCCACGAAGAGTGGAATCTCCTCGGCTGACAATAATGAAATCCTGATCAACCCGTTCCGCTACCTTCACAATTATTGAAGCGATTGTTTCATGCACAGCAGCCGTTTCCTTCTCTGTCATACTGCGAGAATTGGTCAAAATAAAGAACATTCGGCTGTCTTCAAGAAAACCGGCTTCAATGCTTTCTTCTGACCAATCGGTGAAAACAGAGACGCCATGTACGGTTTGAATCCCTGTTGGATCATCATCTAATACAATGACTTTATGATGAAAGCTGTTCAGTGCTTGTTCGTATGCTGATTGAATGATCTTTGAATCCGCTTTCGGAAGGGCATTCAGTATGTCAGTGCTTTTCTTCATGACCATTTCATCCTTTCTTCACTTCGACATGAGCCATTTTTTCGTAATATTGAACGATGCCGCCATGGTCAAGCCCAGATTTTCCGTCCGCTTTGAGAGCGTGGAAGATTTCGAGCAGTTGGCTAGAGAGCGGGAGAGGAACGCCGATATCATGAGCAGTTTCCATCACATTGGTTAAATCTTTTAAGTTGATGTCGATACGTCCGCCTGGTTCAAAGTTTCGTTCTAAGATGAGAGGGACCTTTGCATCGAGAACAGCACTTCCTGCCAGCCCGCCGCGAATGGCTTCATACATTTTGTCAATGGCAATGCCTGATTTAGCGGCAAGAACTAGCGCCTCGGACATAGCGGCAATATTTAAGTTGACGATGATTTGATTGGCGAGCTTCGCTGTTGTTCCGCTTCCATTTGTCCCAACTAATACAACCTCTGTGCCCATCGCAAGCAGGACATCCCTCACTTGCTCAAAGATGACTTCTTCGCCGCCAGCCATGATGGCAAGTGTTCCGTCTATTGCCTTCGGTTCTCCGCCGCTGACAGGTGCGTCGATAAATTCCACCTGATGCTGTTTTGTAAGAGCAGCTAAAGCTCTAGAAGTAACAGGGGAAATTGAGCTCATATCTACGACAACAGTGCCAGGTTTAGCTGTAGTTAAAATGCCATGATCACCTGAAACAACTGCCTCTACATGCTCTCCTTTAGGAAGCATTGTGATGATGATATCGCTTTTAGAAGCGGCATCAGCTGCTGAAACAGCACCTTTTGCTCCAGCTTCTTGTAACGCTCGAATCGCTTCCTCATTTAGATCGAAAACAGTCACAGTATGACCGGCTTTTAATAGATTGAGTGCCATAGGTTTTCCCATAATACCTAATCCAATGAATCCAATTTTCTTTGTCACATTGAACGCCTCCTATATAGAAAACCCTTACAAAAAGCGCTTTCTTTTTCTTTTGTTAGTATATATACTATCCCTTTGTTTTAATAGTAGTAAATAAACTATTGTTCATTTAATGTACATGACGTGATAGGAACGTGTCAACGGAAAATATGAGAAAAGTCACAAAAAAAGACCGGAATCAACTCCGGCCTTTTGCGTTCATGTTTTATTTTTAGCTACGGCTAATCGAGATCGTTTCACGTTTTCAATGGCATTTGATCCTAGTTCTAAAACAGCGGTGACGTATAGTACATCGATGATTACAAGCTGGTTAATACGGGAGATCATGGAGTCAGATCGATAGGTTGTCTCCCTGGAAGAACTGAGCAGATGAAAGTCAGATCGCTTTGCGAGCTCTGATTTCGGATAGCTGGTGATAGAGGCAACCTTTGCTCCCTTTTCTTTAGCAAATTGCACGGCATCAAGAATTTCTCTACTCTCTCCTGAATGGGAGATCGCAACGATAAAATCGTGTTCCGTGGCGTGAGTTGCAATCATGTTCATCATATGCGGATCACTGCATAGACTCACTTCAAAACCAAGCTGGAGGAACTTATGATAAGCATCTCCTGCAATAAAACTGGACGCACCTGCTCCAAAGAAGACGGTTTTATGTGCCTGTTTCATTTGTTCGATAAATTGTGTCACGGCTTGATCTTCTAAAATATGCTTCATATCCTGAATCGAGTTTGTTGTTAACTCTATGACCTTATGTTTAATGTCAGCTACACTATCGGATGCCTCGATCTCACCGTAAATGGATTGAGGCGTATTGGTCGCAATATCCTGTGCGACATGGACACGAAACACTTGGTACGATTCATAGCCAATTTTTCGTAAAAACCGAAAGATCGTCGTTTCACTCGTATTGCATTCAGCAGCGAGTGCACTAATGGAATGAAGCACAACTTTCTGAGGATTTTCTAAAATGTAATTGGCAATCTTTTTTTGGGTCGGAGACAAACTATGAAACGTTGTCCGAATGTGACTAAAAATATTCTCTTCTATGATAAACACCACACTTCATCTAGCATTCTACATTAAGCATACAGGAACTTATGAAAACGGTAAACAAACCCGATGTGGAAAAAGGAAGAATAATATGGAAATAATGCTTTTTTTGGTTCTTTTGTCATGGTATACTCAATTGGTAATAGACAAAAATGGGGGTTTTTACTATGACAATGAAAAAAGGCCTAACAATCAGCCTGCTCATTTTCTCACTGATTGTTTCGTTGTTTGCGCCAGTTGGATCTGCGGATGCCAAACAAGCAAAAAAAGCGAAAGTAAGCACACACTATTATAAAAAGAAAAAAACATTCAAATATGCACAGGTGAAAAACCTAAGCAAGGCGCATATGAAAACCATCAATCGTGACTTAAAAGAAGACATCGCCTTCTCTTATTCTACTTACTTATTCTTAAAGGACGAAGCGAAAAAGGAAGGCTACGGGAAGATCACTTACGAAAGATCGTTTAAAACGAAATTTAACAATGGGAAGAAGCTCAGTATCTTAAACTATGATTACATGAATGATGGTGGAATGCATGGGGATACGATGGTTTCCAGCATGAACTATGTGTTAACGAAGAAAAAGACAAAGCAGCTGTTCTTGACAGACGTTGTGAAAACAAAGAAAAAGCGTACGAAAGTAAGAGATTATATTTATAACTACACAAAGAAACATAAAAGCAAATTCTATGCGAACCTGAAAAAAAGAGACATTGAAATCAACTACAACACGCAGTATTACTTCACGAAAAAGGGAATTGCTGTTGTTTTTCAGCCATATGAGATTTCACCTTACTATGTAGGAATTCCGATGATTCAAGTTCCTGCGAAGGTATATAAATAAAAAGAAAAACGACCACTGAGTCTGGTCGTTTTTTGTTATGTACTCACACAAAAGAGCCCCATATGAGGCTCTTTTTCAGATTTATACTTGTTTAGGTGCATCGTTTAGTGGATGACGGCGTTTTCCGTTGTAGTGGCGGCGCATACGAAAGATTTCAAACTCCGAAAGCTCTGCGCTTTTTCGTTTTGGTGTGCGGTTATCTTTTTTGAAAGAGAATAGTAAGTAGCAGCAAAGTGAAGCGATAATCAATAAAATCATCATATGACATTCCTCCAATTCATCCTATTCTTTAAGTGTAGACAGGGTGAGTGATGTTTATAACTGAAAATAAGCAGCAGAATCGGTTTAGTTCTTAATGTCTAGATGATCTGCTAATTTAGGTCTAAAATACTGGTTGTTTGTAACTATTATATTTCCAGTTATTGCACTCGTCAAGAAGAATTTTTCTGGGGTTGTCTCTATTAGTACGAATAAGTGTCATAAAAGTTTCAGAAAATTGTAAACTTTTATTAAAAAACCGTTCCCGAACAGGAACGGTTGTAAACATATCTATGCTTTTTCTTCAAATAAACGGGCGATTTCAACGATGACTTCTGTTGCTTTCACCATGTTCTCGACAGAAATAAATTCATATTTACCGTGGAAGTTTTCCCCGCCAGTAAAGATGTTTGGTGTTGGAAGACCTTTATATGAAAGCTGGGAGCCATCTGTACCGCCGCGGATCGGTTCGATCACAGGTGTCACTGAGCGGTTTTCCATTGCTTCATGGGCAATATCCACAATATGTTTCACCGGCTCAATTTTTTCTCTCATATTATAATATTGATCTTGAATTTTGAGATTGATGCTGTTTTCTCCGTAAATGGCTTTTAAGTCATTTGCTATTTTTTCAAATAGTGCTTTGCGTTCGTTAAATTTGTCTTTATCAAAATCACGAATAATATATTGCAGCTCTGCTTCTTCGACTTCTCCTACAAACTTCGTGAGATGGAAAAATCCTTCGTAGCCTTCTGTGTATTCCGGAGATTCATCAGAAGGAAGCTTGTTGTGGAAGAGCATCCCAATCTTCGCAGCGCTGACCATTTTGTCCTTTGCTGTCCCAGGGTGGACGTTGTTTCCTTTAATGGATACTTTCGCACCTGCTGCGTTGAAGCTTTCATATTGCAGCTCCCCGAGCGGTCCTCCGTCAATTGTATACGCATAGGAAGCGCCAAAGGCATCAACATCAAATTTGTGCGGCCCTCTGCCAATCTCTTCATCTGGTGTAAAGGCGACGCGAATTTTTCCATGCTTGATTTCTGGATTTTCAATTAAGTAATGCATAGCGGTCATAATTTCTGCGATACCTGCTTTGTTATCTGCACCAAGCAAGGTTGTGCCATCTGTTGTGATCAGCGTATGTCCTTGATATTTTTGTAAATTTGGAAACTGTGATGGAGATAAAACGATATGTAGATCTTCATTTAAGGTGATGTCGCCGCCTTGATAGTCTTCATGAAGCTTCGGTTTCACATTCTTGCCGGTGAAGTCAGTAGCTGTGTCGATGTGAGCCAGGAAGCCAATGGTCGGGACGTCTTTGTCTGTGTTAGATGGGATCGTTCCCATGACATAGCCGTTTTCATCCATTGTTACTTCTTGAATCCCGATGGATTTCATTTCTTCAACTAGCTGTCTCGCTAAGTTCAACTGTCCTTCAGTCGATGGGCAGCTTTCCTTATCTGCATCCGACTGCGTATCTACCTTCACATAACTTGTGAATCGCTGAATCATTTCTTCTTTCATGTATACGTCACTCCTTTTGTAGAATACGTTCATTTTATCACGTCTTGAATGCGCTTCATAACAAGAAAGGTTTTCTCTGGTAATTAGAGAGGAAAAAGACCTACTTTCATTTGGTGATGTGTTGAATGGTTCTTTAGGGTGATTTTTTCGGGTGTCTTTTTATTTATAATGAGGACATATAAAATCATCCATTTGTACGTTAAATTGGGAGAAAGGGGTGCGAAAGTTGGATTCTAGTCAAACGCTGGCACTCGCTCAAAAGTTTCAGGAAGCAGCTGTTGAGATTCGGCAGTCAAAGCAGCTGCTGGAGAATCGACTCAAGGCAGTAGGATCAGGCTGGCAGGGAGAAGCAAGGAATAAATTTGATCAAAGCTTTGAGGAAACAACGGCACGCTATGATCAATTCGAAAAGGACTTGCTTGAAACAAGTCAGGAACTGCGCGATGCAGCGGTCAAAATCGAGGAACGGAAAGCTGAAATAGCCAGAATGGAAGAGCTTGAGCGAAAGAGACGAGAAGAACGGAGAGAAAGAAACCGAGAAGGGAGATGATGTGATGGCACGTGACATAGTGGTTGATCCAGATCAGCTGACAGGGCTTGCGAATGATGTTGTAGGCGAACTTTCTGTCATTGAAACGAAGCACCGCGATTTACATAGTGAACTGGATGGTCTCATTTTAGGCTGTGATCCTCGGTATAGAAGCTGTTTTTCAGGCGTTGGGGATGCATGGGGAGCAGGACAAGCATTGATCAGTAAATTGAGCAGTGATGATATTGCGATTCGTCATGCAACAGATAAGATGGTCGAAGCAGACGATATTTTACGGAAAATGTACAGCATTTATGATCAATATGGGACGCTCACGAGCTTAGCTGGTATTGTGATGATGCAGGCGAAATACTACGGGCTTGGGATGACGACCTTCATTAAAGACAATGGCCGGTATGCCGCGCAGCATTCAAAGCTTCTGCTTGATCTGACCAGCCGGGTAGAAGGAACGAGATTTGACCGGCTAGCAAGGATTTGGCTGAGTAAAAAAGAATTATTAAAACGATCGAACTGGTCGATGGCTGATCTGGTCCATAAGAAATTCACAAAATTTTATCCTGATGATACGGTTGCATTCACGAACAGTGTCCGTGATTTTACAAAAGGAAGTATCAATTGGAAGGACACGGCTGGAATCAAGTCTGTTCTGAAAAATGGGGCAAGATTTGCGAAAGGAAATGCCATCATTGCAACGGTAGTCACTGGTGCAACGGAAACAGTCGGCTGTGGATTGAAAATTGCCGAGAACTATGCAGAATTCGGTGATCAGCCAGAAGTCCTTAAGCGTGAAAATGCTAAGGCTGTTGGAAATGCAGTGAACAATACGGTCTTTATCGCTGGCGGGTCTGTCGCAGGTGCCGTTGTCGGAGGAGCTCTTGGAAGCTTTGCAGGACCGATTGGAACCGTCGTTGGAGGAGCCATTGGTTCCGCAGTCGGTGGATTTATAGGAGAAAAAGTCGCCAAGCTGACATCAGGCTTTGCTGAGCAGGTTGCAGTGAAATTAAAGGACCCAATTCATGCGGTTGTGGATAAAGGGAAACAAGTATTCGAGCTGGCGGGTCAAGGTTTGAAAGCAGTTAATGACACCATTGATCAGGCAAATCAGGTGATACATAAAGGGATAGAAAAAACAAAAGAAACCGCAGATTCGCTCATAAAAGGTGCAGGCGATTTCTTTAAGGGTGCATTTTCTTTTGGATAAGGAGAGATCAAGTTGGATCAGCTAAGTCTAAGTATTGAGGAACTCATCTTTAGTTTTTACAGTGAAGGCTATTTTGAACAAGGTATGTCCTTAAAGGAAGCCTATTATCCTGATGTAGAGGACGAGCGTCTAGGGTTTTTATTTGAAATTGCATGCCGCTCTTTGCTCGCAAAAGGAGTACTTGAATTTCGAAACAGACAATATCGATATAAAGCGGAATACCGTCATTTCATCCAGGCGATGAATGATGCATCTCACACCGTCAAGGCATCTCGATTTGGGGATGAAGATGAAGAAGTCAGTACCTCCTTTCACACGACACAGATGGGCGTATATGCGCACCATACGCTGTATGATCAACAAGTCCATCAGATTCAAAAACTGAAAGATGACCAGCAGGCAGAGGAGCAAGTGACTGCCTTTTTCAACATACAAATGAGTGATCACCCTGCACCTGTCGTCACCCTGCAAGCAGAGGAATTTGAAAAGCTATTAGAGCAAGCAAGTGAGGCGAAGAATGAGTGGCCTTCCTTCCTTCATCGAGCAGAGAACGAAGAACTCGTGCAGGCATTTGTTTCTGATGTACAGACGAGAAAAGGAAAGATGGACTCCCTGATGAAGGTCGTCTACGATAAAAATAATACGCCTGATGTGGAATCCATGTTATTTATTATTCCGGGTGAGAAACAGTCGTGGCTTGTGTCGGGAATAAAAGAAAATGAATTTCGCGTGGAGACGGCTCATAGAGACGGATTACGTTCTATATTCTAATGGAGAAAAGGAGAATGACGCTTGAATCCAAGTGAAGTAATAGAAGTGAGAAGCAGGACCTTTTTAAGGGTATGGGCATTCTTAGCAACGGGCGGCTTCGGTATCATCGGTATTTGGTTGTTTTCAGAAGCTCTTACATTTGAATCGAATTATACATTGTTTTTATTTTTAGGCGGACTATTAGGCATTGTCTATGGCTTGATCTCTTTTTTGATGATTCTGCCGGCTTTTACGAAGAGGGGAAATGTGATTTTTCGCATTCAGCGCGGGGAGAATGGTGCTGTGCTGTATCGAGAGCGGACGATCCCTTTTCAAGACATTCAATCCATTGATATGCGCAGGCATCGGTACAGTGTAAGGGGATTTCTCTTCATGGATGTGCTTATTCGGAAAATGGATGGGAAATTGTTCAAGATTCCAGCGTACAGTATTTTAGATGAAGAAGTATTCGAGCAAACCGTCAAACAAGAGATCTATCCATATTTAAATCAAGCAGCCCAAGAGAACTGGAGACAGCAGCATGGTCAGGTCGAAGAGCAGATCGACTAGGATATATTTTCCATAATTCCGAAGGATGAGGCGCCACTTTTTCGGAAAAATCGTGTATGATGTCAGTAAAGACTGAACACTCGGAGAGGTGATGAGAGATGGATAAAGAGATGGTAATCGACCTCGTCACAGAACAAATGGCACGAATTCGAAAAGAAAAGAATTATACGCAGGACCGCATGACTGAGGTACTTGGTCTATCGAAACGGCATTTGCAGCAGGTTGAAAAAAATAGGCTGCGCCTCAACTGGACGCAAACTGCGGCCGTATGTGCATTATTCAGGGATAGTGACATTTTAAAAGGGACACTTGGGGATGATCCGCTTGAGATTCTGGAAGTCGTGGCACATGATGAATTGCATCTATCGGTGGAACGTACGATCGGCGGAAAGGTTTGGTGGCGGACGTCTATCAAAAAAGGCACATTTCGTCTTCAGCAAAATGTGCTCAGTCAGCATTACCGCATCTTAGATGATGAGAATTATCGCTATTATAGTTCGTTTAATAAAGAAGAAGCGAAGCGGCGCTTAGAGGAATTAAGTCAGCTGTCTTCTCCTTATTCATAAGCAACTGAAAAAGAAAAGAGAGGCACCCAATTGATAGGGGCCTCTCTTTTCTTTGTTTTATACTTTTAGGGTGTTTTTCGCCCGAATAAAGGCAACAAGCTGTTTGATTTCTTCATCATTTAGGGGAACGCCGTCTACAAGAATGGTTCCTTCTTTTGCTTCCGTCAGTTCAATTTTGATATCAGAGATTTTACGTTGTATCTCTGGCTCGTCCGTTCTACCAAGTAAAAAATCAATGGACGTATCATACAAATCAGCCAGGCGCTTCACTGCTTCAAGCGAAGGTCGTCGGTACCCAGATTCGTAACCGGCATAGGTGCTTTTGGCGATACCTAGGCGATCTGCCGTATGCTGGAGAGACCATTTTTTCTTTTTTCTGAGAGTGGTTAAACGATCGAGTATCATTACATGAACGCTCCTTTATATACAACAACAGTATATCATATTTTGTGATGGAATGTACGCGTTATGCGTAATAATTTCTTGATTAATTCGCGTTATGTGACTATAATGGCAATGAAGGTACGCGCAAAGCGTATATTATAGAATAGCACAAGCTGGCTTATAATATGTGTGACAAACGAAGTAATTTTACTGAAAGAGGTGGACCTGTTGAAGAAATTATTGCTTTTAACCACTGGTGGGACGATTGCATCTGTAGAGAGTGAAAATGGTTTGGCTCCAGGTGTTAAAGCTGAGGACCTTTTAAGCTATTTAAACGAAATTAATGCAGAGTACACAATGGACACAAAGTCCCTAATGAGTATAGATAGTACAAATATGCAGCCTGAATACTGGGTGGATATCGCAACAGCCATTTATGAAAATTATGATCAATATGACGGCTTTGTCGTCACGCATGGAACCGATACAATGGCCTATACATCAGCAGCTCTGTCTTATATGCTGCAAAATCCGGATAAGCCGATCGTGATTACAGGTTCACAAATTCCGATTACGTTTAAGAAAACAGATGCGAAGAAAAACATCACCGATGCCATTCGCTTTGCATGTGACGGCGTAGGCGGCGTGTATGTTGTCTTTGATGGCAGAGTCATTCAAGGAACACGCGCAATCAAACTAAGAACGAAAAGCTACGATGCATTTGAAAGTATTAACTATCCATATATTGCATCGATTGAAAACCATCAAATTGAATACAATAGCAAAGTAAAAAGATCGTCAATGAAACCGCTTAAATTAGATGCATCCTTAAACACTGACGTTTGTCTCTTGAAATTGCACCCAGGTCTAAAGCCTGAATTCTTAGATGCAATCAAAGGTGTATACAAAGGAGTCGTCATCGAAAGCTACGGCAGCGGCGGAATTCCTTTTGAAGGAAGAAACCTATTAGAGAAAATCAACGAATTGCTCGAAGAAGGCATTTCAGTTGTCATCACAACTCAGTGTCTTGAAGAAGGAGAAGACATGAGCGTGTATGAAGTAGGACGCAAAATCAATCAAGAACTAGTGGCACGTTCACGAAACATGAACACAGAGGCCATCGTGCCGAAACTCATGTGGGCACTAGGTAAAACAACAGACCCAAGAGAAGTGAAAAAGATTATGGAAACGCCAATCGCAGAAGATTTAGTGATTTAACTATTCTATAGAAAGCAGGTCATATCAGATGGTTCAAGCAACTTATCGCTATGAGAAGGATTTTCTTGGAGAAAAAGAAATTCCGGCAGACGTGTATTATGGGGTGCAAACCCTTCGTGCAAAAGAAAACTTCCCGATTACTGGATATCGCATGCACGAGGAACTGATTAGAGCCTTTGCCATCGTGAAAAAAGCAGCTGCTCAAGCCAATATGGAAGTTGGACGTTTATATGAAGGAATTGGAAATGCCATCGTACAAGCCTCTGATGAAGTCATTGAAGGCAAGCTGCATGGGTACTTTATTGTAGACCCAATTCAAGGCGGCGCAGGAACGTCGATGAATATGAATGCCAATGAAGTGATTGGAAACAGAGCGCTAGAAATCATGGGACATCAAAAGGGTGAATACATCCATTTAAGCCCAAACACACATGTAAACATGTCACAATCAACGAATGACTCGTTTCCAACAGCTATCCATATTGCTGTATTGAAGCAGTTAGACATTCTGCTTGAGACAATGCAAACGATGCAGGACGTATTCAAAAAGAAAGCGAAAGAATTTGATCATGTGATCAAAATGGGACGTACGCACCTACAGGATGCGGTTCCAATTCGTTTAGGACAGGAATTTGAGGCTTACAGCCGCGTGCTCAGCCGTGATATTAAGCGGATCAACCAATCAAAGCAGCATTTATATGAAGTCAATATGGGTGCAACAGCTGTTGGGACAGGCCTAAACGCAGATCCTCGTTATATTGAGATCGTCGTGAAGAAGCTAGCCGATATTTCAGGTCTTCCGCTTGTAGGCGCAGAGCATCTTGTGGATGCAACGCAAAATACAGATGCTTACACAGAAGTGTCTGCTGCATTAAAAGTATGCATGATGAACATGTCTAAGATTGCCAATGACCTTCGCCTAATGGCTTCTGGTCCGCGTGCAGGTCTTGCTGAAATTGCATTGCCAGCTCGTCAGCCAGGATCATCAATTATGCCTGGGAAAGTCAATCCAGTCATGGCAGAGCTCATTAACCAAATCGCATTCCAGGTCATTGGGAATGACCACACCATCTGTCTTGCCTCTGAAGCAGGTCAGCTTGAGTTAAATGTGATGGAGCCTGTTTTGGTCTTTAACTTGCTTCAATCTATTAGTATAATGAATAACGGATTCCGTTCATTCACAGATCATTGCTTAGTGGACATTGAAGCAAATGAAAAACGTTTGAAAGAATATGTCGAAAAAAGTGCAGGTGTGATCACTGCCGTGAATCCTCACTTAGGCTATGAAGCCGCGGCTAGAATCGCAAGGGAAGCCATTTTAACAGGACAATCGATCAGAGATCTTTGCTTGCAAAATGATGTGTTAACAGAAGAAGAACTTGATATTATTTTGAATCCTTTCGAGATGACAAAGCCTGGCATTGCGGGTGCAGAGCTCCTAGAGCGATAATAATATCAAAAATTTTATTTTATTAATATGTAGAATTGCCTGTGAAATAGAGAAAAACAGGCAATTCACTTTCTTTCGAATTGACACACTTTTTTCACAATATTTTGAAAACGCTTAACGCACGCACAAAGGGAGGAAACAACATTGAAATCGGTTCGCTTGCCATCTATGGTGGAGATCATCGCTGTACTAGGTTTATTTTTGGCGATTGTCTTATCATTTACTATTTATTTTAACTTAGATATTCAACTGGCTTTATTTATTTCATGGTTTCTAGCAATTGGGCTTGGTCTTCATTTAGGACACGCTTATAAGGATTTACAAAGTGCTATTACAAAGGGGATATCAAATGGATTAGAAGCCGTTTTGATTTTACTTGCTGTAGGTGCTTTAATTGGAACCTGGATCGCTGGCGGAGTAGTACCGACACTGATCTATTATGGACTTGAATTTATTCATCCAAATATCTTCTTATTGGCCACACTCATTATTTGTGCGATTATGTCTGTCGCTACAGGTACATCATGGGGAACAGTTGGTACAGCTGGTATTGCTATGATTGCCATTGGTGAAGGTTTAGGAATTCCGCTACCAATCGTTGCAGGTGCCGTATTGTCAGGTGCTTATTTTGGGGACAAGCTTTCTCCACTGTCAGATAGTACAGTTCTCGCCTCGTCCTTATCAAAGGTTGAAGTTCTGGCTCATGTAAGAGCGATGATGGTCTTATCTATACCTGCTTTTGTTATTACAGCTATCATGTTTACGGTCACTGGCTTTATCTATGGAGGACGTAATATTGATCAAGAGAAGGTTGAATACTTAAAGAATGCGTTGCTTGATACATTCAACATTAATGTATGGATGCTTATTCCAGCTCTAATTGTTGTGGTTTTACTTGTAATGAAAAAGCCTGCTCTACCGGTTATTGCAATTGGTGCTTTGTTTGGGGCAATCTGGGCCTTTGCTTTTCAGGGTGCGAATCCTAGTGATGCAATCGGTGCAGCATACAATGGATTTTCAATTCAATCAGATGTAGACTTCTTGAACCAACTACTTAATCGTGGTGGAATGGTCAATATGCTTGGCTCTTTGGTAGTGATTATCCTTGGGCTTGGTTTTGGGGGAGTATTGGAACATCTGGGTGTATTGAAAGTCATTGTCTCAACCTTTGAGAAAAAGCTTCACAATGCGGGAAATGTTACTCTTTCCACTATTCTTGTTGCATTCTTTGCCAACGTTTTTGGATGTGCAATGTATGTATCAATTATCCTTACACCGAAAATTATGGAAAAGAGCTATGATAAATTAAAGTTAGACAGACGAGTTTTATCCAGAAACTCAGAGGTCGGTGGTACGCTGACGTCAGGAATGGTTCCTTGGTCAGATAACGGGATTTACATGGCGGGAATTCTTGGCGTATCCACATTCTCTTATTTACCATTTATGTGGTTGAGCTTTGTTGCCATTGCTCTTGCTATTATTTACGGATATACAGGCAAATTCATCTGGTACGTTAAGAATCCACAAGAATCAGAAGAATCAGAAGAATCAGCTTCATAAGCCGTTTACAAAAGCCGCTCCTCAACCGGGCGGCTTTGTTTGTCCTGGGTCTGTATGACTATATGTGACATATAGCAAAGAATCAGGAATTAAGACCCCTTATAAAAGAGGTCTTAAGGGGTAATGTGAAGCAGTATGAAAGCATATTTATCCCATAAAAAGGGCACAAATCCCTATTCAAACATGAGTCTTTGAGCCTTATAATAACAATATTGGAAAAAGTGCTATTCACCTTACGCTCGTTTAGAGGAACTCTAAGCAGCGTTTTTATTTTTTGTCAGGAGGAGGAACCCATAATGAGCTTATCAAATATGCTGTCTGCCCTAAACGGTGGCATTACAAGTAAAAAAGCAGAAATCGAAGAGAAAATCGCTCGACTGAAAAAGGCGAAAAGTAAGGTCGAACGTGAACAAGATGCGGCAGAGACAGACCTGAAGCAAATCAAGCAGCCAAAGCTTGGGACCTCTTGGAAAGGTGAGCGAAGCCAGGATTTCAAATCAGAGCGGAATGAAGCACATGATGCGCTGCAAACGATTGTGAACGACAAGTACCCACGCTACGTGAGCCGCATCGAATTCAAAATCAGTACGTTAGAAGCCGAACAAACTGCGTTATCCTTTGCCAGTTCCTTAGCTGGAGACGCCGCACGTCTTGCTGAAAAAGGAGAAGACGCAGTAGAGGACGCCAAACGCTTGATCTCAAAAGCATGGAGCAGCTTATAAGCTTGAACAAATCTGGAGGATATCACGATGGGACAAATTAAGTTAAACTACCAAACAGTTATGGATCAACTAGATGAAGTCTCCCAAGCAGTCGAAGCATTAACGATGAAAAAAGCAGCAGATAAAGCAGGTGAAAACAGCCTTGAATTTGTGACCAAGTGGACGACACGCGAAGCAGAGGTGAACGAAATGGTTTCAAGTTTTAAAGAAGCCTTAACTAAAAATGTCCAAGACACACGCTCGAATGTGAATACCTTAAAAGAACAGGATGAAGCGATTGCCGCAAAATAATGGCAATCGTTTTCTTATGGATTTCACAGAAATATATATCTAAAGACTCATATATAATTCAGGATGTACGACCTTGTATTATTCCGTTTTTCTTCCAAACACGTCACTAAAAGGACACCTTTTCCCTATTTAAGACTGAGGCTTTTCACCTTATACTATACTTAATGAAAGCAAAACGATAGAAATGTCAGGTTTGGAGAAATCAAGTGAGTTGATCGTTTCCAAGGCTCTGATGCTGTGCTTTCGTATGAGGTCCGATAGAGGTGGATGACATGAGTTTATCCGAGATGCTACACCATCTGCATATGGGAATTGAAAACAGACGTGCAGAATTTGATGACATGATCTCTCGGTTAAAGACAGCCAAAAGCAATATTCGAACAGAACAAGATCTTGCGCAGTCAGACATAAAGGAAATCAAGAAACCTGCTCTAGATTCGTCATGGAAAGGTGAGAGAGGAACCGACTTTCATCGCCACCGAAAAGATGCCTATCATGTAATGCATGACATCGTGAACAATGAGTATGAAAAATATATCACAGAGATTGATCAAAAAATCTTGCACTTTGAATTAAAAAAAATGGAGCTGGCTGTTGCCAGTAACTTTGCCGGAAGAGCCCAGGACGTGATGGAAAAGGGTGAGGATTTTGCACTCGATGTTAAACATCTGATTGAACGGGGCTGGAAGGCTCTTTAAAATAATAAAAACAGCCGTCTCATCAGTGAGCGGCTGTTTTTTTATTTAGTCACATCCACCGCCACTATCCCCGGAATCTCCCCCGCAGGAGGCATCAGAAGCGTGATGAGTATAAGAATCAGTATAGGTACTTGTTGTTGAACTGTGATGTGAAGAACGCTTAGCAGACGTACGCTTATCCTTTGATGTGAATAAATGGGCAATGATTGCTCCTAAAGAAGCCAATATGATCATAACAACAAACATAAAAGAACCCATGTTGCATCCCTCCCCTTGTTTCCTATTCATACGAATGAGCCATATCGTGGTTCCCGATTTGAAAGAAAAACTGGGCAAAGAGTTCTATTTTCGTTTATGATGATAGGCAAAAGTAAATGCCAAGGGAGGAGAGCCTATGCTATCTCTACGTCAGGAGGAGCTGCTGAAACGACTGATGCAAGCGGAACAGGAACTGACTAGTGAAGAAATTGCCCGCATGATTGGCGTCACATCAAGAACCATCCGAACAGATATGAAAGCGCTTAAATATATTTTGGATGAACATGGAGCCGTACTACATATCAAACGCGGGGCAGGGTATACATTGACCGTAGAGGATTATGGGTCTTTTCGTACATTTTTGAAAAAGTCATTGGGAGAAAGAAACGAAAAAAAGGAGCAGACCATACCCAATCAGCCTGATGACCGTGTAGCCTATCTATTGAAAAGGCTGCTTCTGTCAGAAGACTATATCAAGTTAGACGCGCTGGCAGAGGAATTATTTGTAAGTGAATCGACAGTGAAAAATGATTTGAAAGCGGTCAGACATTTGTTTTCATTACATGGACTTTCTGTGTCACATCGTCCTAAATATGGACTGCGGCTGACAGGGGATGAAATGAAATTAAGATATTGTATGGCTGAGCATGTGTTTCAGCAAGCGCATGCGAACCCTGCGCTGTTACCTGAAGAAACGTATCAATTGATTCAGGATATCGTGCGTTCACGTACAAAAGCTAGCGGACTTCATCTATCAGAAATCGGTTTAAGTAACTTAGTCACCCACATCGCCATTGCATGCAAACGAATTGAAGAGAAAAAACTGGTCATGATGCCAGAAACGGAATTAAAAGAGATTCAAGTGCAGCCTGTTTTCCAAGTAGCTCAACAAATGGCAGAGGATATTCGGCATGTTCTAGCGATTGATTTTCCATTATCTGAAATGGCGTATATTGCGATTCACTTGATGGGAGCGAAGATGATGGCATACGGAGATACCGGTCATACGTTATTTCATCTTCTAGACGAAGATCACTTTCGCTTCATCCACCAACTGCTTGCTTATGTAGAGGAGCACATGTCACTTGATATTCAATTTGATAAAGAGTTAATCGTTGGATTAAGTCTTCATTTGCGTTCCGCTATTCATCGTTTTAGGTACGGTATGAACATTCGTAACCCTTATTTAACGGACATTAAAAGGCATTATCCCATTGCATTTGAAGCTGGCGTCTATATGGGTAGATGGCTGAGAGAAAAAGAGGGAATTGAGATTCATGAGGATGAGATTGGGTATTTGGCGCTTCATATCGGTGCTGCAATCGAGCGGACAAAATCACAGCATGTGAGAAAGAGATGCCTGATTGTATGTGCGACGGGTGTCGCTAGCAGTCAGCTCCTTCTTCATAAGCTGACAGCGGCTTTTAGCGGAAAGCTGGAGATCGCTGGCACTGCAAGTGTTGGGGAAATTCTTTCGTATGATTTGAGAAGCATTGATTTTATTATTAGTACCATTCCGCTTCAGAACACGTTGCCGGTGCCAGTGATTGATGTACATACCATTCTAAGTGACGATGATATTGTGCGGCTGAAACGGTTTGTGCAGGGCGCGCAGGATACAGGGGTTTTGCGGTATGTGAGTCCGGCGCTGACATTTTTTCAGCAAGACCTTCAATCAAGGGAAGAGGTACTGCAATTTTTCGTAAACGTGCTCAAGGAACAGGATCGCATCCCGGAAGAGTTTGAACAATTATTGCTTGAAAGAGAGCAAGTGTCACCGACATCGTTCGGTCATTTGGTTGCGATTCCCCATCCGATGAAGCCGGCAACAGATGACACGTTTTGTGCGATCTGTACGTTGAAAAAACCGGTGCTGTGGGGTGAAAATCGGGTACAAGTCGTTTGTTTGTTGAGTATCCAAAAGACGTATCAAAAAGAATTACAGTCACTTTATCAATTTCTTGTACGGCTGACAGAGCGCAAGGAAGTGGTGGAGCAACTCATCAAGGCCGCTTCATTTGAGGAACTGACGGCGGCGCTTCAAGTATTGGAGCATCAGAATGAAAAAACGGGACACCCATTTCCGCATCTGTGAGGAAAAAGATTAGATGTTAATGAAAGCGCTTTTAAAATAACATCAAAAAGGAGGATGATCACGAGTTTTTGTAAAGGGGGAGACAGATCATGAGCTTCAAGGAGAAAGCGGCAGACGTCATGGGGAATGTGGCTTATCGCATCACGAATCAGAAGTATATTATGGCGATTAAACAGGCATTTGTCACACTGATGCCAATCATCATTACAGGGGCTTTTGCTGTATTGGTGGCAAATATGATCATGAGCCCGGAAACAGGGCTTGCTCATTTTGAGATGTTCAGATTTTTAGCGGAGCTTCAACCAATTATGAAGGCAATCAATTATGCGACGCTGAACTTTTTAACGATTGGGGCTGTGTTCCTCATCGGGATAGAGCTTGGGAAAATCAACGGGCACAAGTCCCTGTTCCCAGGGTTGATGGCATTGATTTCATTTATATCTGTTATTCCAACGACACTTCTTCTTGAAGTGGATGGATCGATGCGTGAAGTTGTAGATGTACTGGCAAGGCAATTTTCCGATCCAAAAAGTTTATTTTTAGGGATGATCATTGCGATCGTATCTGTGGAAATCTTTTGTAAGCTGACCGAGGTGAAATGGCTGCAAATCAAGATGCCAGATTCTGTTCCATCGAATGTGGCAACATCTTTTTCATCACTTTTTCCTTCGATTATTACGATTACGATCATTAGTTCATTCGGCTTTGCATTTCATCGTTTGACAGGCATTTATTTGCATGAAGCAGTGTATAACGTGGTGCAACGCCCGCTAGAAAGTGTTGTACAGGGTCTACCAGGGATTTTAACGTTGATGTTTGTGGCACAATTCTTCTGGGTGATCGGCATCCATGGCAACCAGATGATCAAACCGATCCGGGAGCCGCTCTTATTAGGATCGATTGCAGTGAATATGACAGCATTTCAAGAAGGAAAAGAGATTCCGAATATCATCACGATGCCATTTTGGGATGTGTATATGAGCATCGGTGGTTCAGGTGTGACCATTGGGCTTTTGATTGCGATTTTTATTGCTGGAAGAAGGGAAGAGATGCGAAGTATTGCCAAGCTCTCATCTGGTCCGGGTCTCTTCAACATCAATGAACCCGTTATTTTTGGCTTACCTGTCATGTTAAACCCTGTGATGGCAATTCCATTTATCGTCACACCACTTGTGACAGGAACGATTGGTTACATTGCGACGGCTACAGGGTTTGCTGGAAAAGCCGTCGTGATGGTGCCGTGGACGACACCACCGATTGTGAATGCATGGCTGTCCACCGCTGGCAGCATGGGGGCTGTCATCACACAGCTCATCTGTATTGTGGTCGCAGTCTTCATCTATTTGCCATTTGTTCTCTTGTCTAACCGCAAACCAGAAGTGGCACCAGATTCAGAATAAAAGGAGAGGCATGAATGAACATGCAATTCAGGTGGTACGGGGAGGATGATCCCATTTCACTTGACCGTAAATATACGAAAAAAAGGCAGAAAGTCTCAATATGGGGACAATTGTGAAGGCTTTGTATGAAGAGGGCTTTGCTGGCTACGTCCGGCCTGATCATGGGCGTATGATCTTTGGCGAGACAGGCAGGCCTGGCTACGGTTTATATGATCGGGCGCTTGGGGCTATGTATTTGCAAGGAATTTGGGAAGGACTTCACGTTCAAACGAGGAAAGGGAAGGTGGCGACATGAACAGAATCGAGATTCCAAGAGATTTTATCCTAGGTGCTGCGGCCTCTGCTTGGCAAACGGAGGGATGGAAGGGAAAGCAAGCGCATCAGGACTCGTACATCGATTTATGGTATAAGAATGGGTATCACGTTTGGCACCAAGGATATGGCCCGGCTGGTGCGACGAACTTTTACGAGCGCTATCCAGAAGATGTAGCCCTTATGAAAGAAATCGGTCTGACTCATTATAGGACATCGATCAATTGGTCGAGGTTTCTCATCGATTACGAGAAGGGGATTGTGGATGAGGCATATGCCCGTTACATTGATGATTTGATCAATGAATTAATCGCAGCAGGTGTAGAGCCGATGTTTTGCTTAGAACATTATGAGCTTCCAGCCGTGCTGCTTGAAAAGTACGGCGGATGGTCATCAAAGCATGTCGTCGAACTGTTTGTTCTCTATGCGGAAAAGGTGTTTGAGCGATATGGAGACAGGGTCAAACATTGGTTTAGCTTTAATGAACCGATTGTTGTCCAAACACGCGTTTATCTTGATGCTATCCGGTATCCCTTTGAGCAAAATACGAAGAAATGGATGCAGTGGAACTATCATAAAGCGCTGGCAACAGCAAAAGTGGTGAAGCTGTTTCGGGAGATGGGATTGAAGGAATCAACAGGTGCAAAGATTGGGGTGATTCTCAATCCAGAAGTGACGTATGCAAGATCCTCTGCTCCGCATGATCAAGAAGCGGCACGGATGTATGATTTGTTTTTCAATCGAGTGTTCTTAGATCCCTCCATCAAAGGGGAGTATCCAGAGGAATTGCTCGATGTGTTGAAAAAGCATGAGATTCATTTCGATGCGACAGAGGAAGAGCTTCAGGTCATCAAGAATCATACGGTTGATGTCATTGGGCTCAACTTATACTATCCGCATCGTGTCAAAGCACCGAGTAAGGCGTGGAATGAGATGACGCCATTTCATCCGTCTTATTATTACGATATGTTTGAGCTTCCAGGAAGAAAAATGAATCCATTCAGAGGCTGGGAAATCTACCCGGACATTGTCTATGATATGGGCATGAGAATAAAAGAAGAATACGGAAATGTTGAGTGGTTTGTGGCCGAAAACGGCATGGGCGTAGAAAAGGAAGAACGGTTTAAAAAAGAAGACGGTATCATTGATGACCAGTATCGCATTTCCTTTATCAGCCAGCATCTGAAACGGGCACTTCAAGCGAAAGCAGAAGGCTCAAATTGTACGGGCTATATGCTGTGGGCTTTTACGGATAATGTATCGCCGATGAATGCCTTTAAAAACCGCTACGGATTAGTCGAAATTCAGCTGGAAAATGAACGGAATCGCCAGTTGAAGGCATCAGCGTATTGGTACCAGACATTAATTAAAACAAGGGAACTGAAGGCCCAAACAGAAGTCAACTATCGATAGGAGTGTTGGGATATGAAACGAATCATTCTCGCTTGTGCCGCAGGAATGTCGACATCCATTGTAGTGTCCAAAATGAAGGCAGCCGCAGAAGCGAAGGGGCTGGATTATGATATATACGCCATACCTGAAGGGGCTATTGCGGATGAATTAGAAGAGCATGGAGAAGATGTGCAGGTGATTTTACTTGGACCGCAAGTAAGCTTTATGAAAAAGGCAGCAGAAAAAACAGCGGCACCTTACCAAATACCTGTTGATGTCATCAATGTGAGATTATACGGAACAGCGAACGGAGAAAAAATACTAGAGCATGCTCTGAAACTAGCAAATGAATCTTAAGTAATTGGAGGAGAAGCAGATGACGGTATTAGAGGAAATGCAGGGAGCAGCCTTTCAAATTATTGCTCATGCAGGCGAGGCAAGAAGTCATTATGTTGAAGCCATTCGTCTAGCAAGAGCTGATGATTTTGAAAAAGCACAGCAGTTGATTGAAAAAGGGGAAGAAGCGTTTCGAAGCATCCACAACCTGCACTTGTCGCTGATCCAAAAAGAGGCGGCAGGAGAGCAGCTTCCCTTTTCTTTACTGCTGATACACGCAGAAGATCAAATGCTCACAACAGAGACCATTCATCTGCTTGCCATTGAAATGATTGAAATGTGTAAAAAAATGAACACCCTGTCAAAATAGATATCAGCTAGTAACCAATTTCTGTTATAATCATTCGATAGATAGAGAGAAAGCAGGATTGGTGAATGAAAAAAACATGTATGTGGATGACGGTTGGTCTTTTGGCGCTGCTCATTTCGGGCTGTATGGGAACGAAGGAGCAAACGGAAGGAAACCAGCAAGTGGTCAAAGAGGAAAAGGGTCCATTACGATTAAAAGAAACAGAAGAGATTCAGCAGACAGAAGCGGAAGTGATTGATACACAAAGCTGGATTGAGCAAAAGGAGCCGGTAGAGCTTCCGATTTTGATGTATCACAGCATCTCCAGCGGTAACTCGCTTCGTGTACCAAAGAGCGAGTTTGCGGCTCATATGAAATGGCTGAAGGACAACGACTATGTCACGCTGTCGCCAGAAGAAGCGTACCGCGTCTTCACAACAAATACGAAGCCAAGTGAAAAGTGTGTCCTCATTACATTCGATGATGGATATACCGATAACTATACAAAGGCATTTCCGATTTTAAAGCAGTATGGAATGAAAGCAACGATTTTCATGATTGAGCAATCCATTGGGCGCCCGAACCACTTAACGGATGAACAAATGGATGAAATGATTGCAAATGGGCTATCGATTGAGAGTCATACCATTCATCATTTAGAGCTTAATCGTTTATCAAGAGAGCAGCAGAAAGAGGAATTAAAAGGGTCAAAGGCATTCTTTGATCAACGTTTTTCTCAGCGTACGAGAATGGTCAGCTATCCTGTCGGGCGCTATAACGAAGACACGCTAAAGCTGGCGAAGCAAGCCGGTTATCAAATGGCTGTCACCACTGAACCAGGACATGCGAAGAAGGAACAGGGCATGATGTCCTTGCACCGTGTTCGCGTGTCACCGGGACTTTCACCCGAAAGCTTTGGCAGGCTGGTAGAAGGGAATTAACGATAAATGTTTCACATGAAACATTTTACGACAAGTTTCATGGTTTGAATAAAACTTGTTTTGGACTTATAGATTCAAGCAGGGTAAGGAATCAGTTTTGTCATCCACTGATTCCTTTTTATTTAACTAAACAAGGTCATACAGTTGCCAATAGAAAGTAAGGGGGCGGTACATAAGAATTTTAAGTTATATAGATTGTTGCTCAGTGTACTTGATAAAAACAACAAAATTCATTTCAAACATTACAGTCCTTAGAAATTTTTACACTTAAAGGTTTAAAAAGTGTGCTTATCTATGGTAACAAATTGATACTTATGATAACATGTAATTGCACAAGTTTTTTGTTCAACTCGGACTAAGTTGAACTAGTTTTCAAACTGAAGCACGAGAGCTTCAAGGTGAATTTCTTGAATGTCACCATATAACTGAAAAGAAATTTAATTTGAGCACTCGGCTGACTACCGTGTGCTTTTTCTATGTATACATTTTTAATTTGAGGAATACACTGAGATAAAATGAAATAAATAAAGTAGCCCTCCAAAAAGCAGAAACGAGATAGAACCAGCATTACCTTGACTAGGGGTAATGAAGGTGCTACTTTATTTTTTATTATCATCTTAAGGGTTAATTCAGAACGGTCTCTTATCTATCATCCATGTTATGAACTGGACTAGAGTTCGTATCGAATTTAAGATAAGAAACCAAAGCTTGTACTTGCAGGTACAAGCTTCTTTCTTTTTGTTCTTGCGTCTCTCAACGCGTGAATGCACAAGTTTTGTTCTCAAACTGACCCCTCCTTTCTTGGCATAAAAACACCTTTATTATAGAAGGGGGGAGGACTATCAATTACTTTACGTTTCTATGTATATTTTACCATTATGTCCATAAAATTACGAATAGCACCATGTTGTTTCCTCTTGTTTTTTATCATTCATCAAAAAATTTCATATGCGCTTTTTCTTGCTTGTAATAATCAATTCGATCCTGCATAGTACCTGTATGAAACTCAAATTTATGTCCGTCAGGGTCCGTAAAGTAGATCGACTGATGATCCTTTCATCTCTTGGACGACCTGTCAAGATGTTGACGTTCAAATGTTTTAGCTTGTTGTACATGTGATCTATATCTTTTTCATCGATTGAAAAAGCGATGTGTGTGTAAGAGTGCTGGATGTCTTGACGAGGAATGTCCTTTTCCACATTCAGGGCAAGCCAAAGCCCGTTTAAATCAAAGTAAGCTGTCTTTGTTCCCTTTACTAATAAAGTGGCGTCAAATACTTTTGTGTAAAAATCAATAGAGATTTCTAAATCAGAAACAGAAAATAACAAATGATTCATTCCTTTTATCGACATCACATTCACCTCAAAATGTCATTTGAAAAAAAGCCTGTAGATGGGGTCTACAAGCTTTTTTGTTTATTGATAAACGGGGTAACCCGTTATTTTGATATCTTTCCCTAGTGTTTCTACTGAGAGTTGATCCAGTTCAATGGCATCACTCATGAGACGTATGCCTTCGCCTCCGAAAAAGGAAGGAGACAGCCTTCCGCCAATGAGTTTAGGTGCCATATAAATGACCAATTTATCTACAAGCTGCTGTTCTAAAAATGAAGCATTGATCTGGCCGCCGCCTTCAATCATGAGGGAGGAGACATTTCTTTCTCCCAGCATTTGAAGCACTTCTTGCAGGGGCACCCGCGTCTCGCTGTCTGTTACAAAGACGCTGACGCCGGCTGCTTCTAAAGCGGCTCGTTTTTCCTCATCGGCTTGCTTTGTTGTAAAGATCCATGTTGGTGCCATCTGATCAGTGACGATCTTTGCTGTCAGCGGTGTTGAGAGCTTAGAGTCTAAAACAATTCGAATCGGATGATGCCCATTTGGAATCCGTGCAGTTAGTGAAGGGTCGTCATGAATAACAGTTTGAGCACCGACCAAAATCGCATCATTGATACTGCGGATATGATGAGCATCATAACGGGATGTCTCAGATGTAATCCATTTGCTGTCAGACGTAGCAGACGCAATTTTTCCGTCTAAGGTAATACCTGCCTTGAGCGTCACGAAAGGTGTTTTTTTCGTAATAAAATGATTAAACACTTCATTCATGAGAATGGATTCCTGCTCAAGTACGCCTGTAATCACTTGGATGCCAGCATCTTGTAAAATGGCGATTCCGCGGCCAGCGACAAGCGGGTTCGGGTCAAGTGCTGCCACGACAACGGTTTCGACGCCTGCTTTCACAAGTGCCTCCGCACAAGGACCTGTACGGCCATGGTGAGAGCAAGGCTCGAGGGTCACATAAATGGTGGCTCCTTTTGCCTTGTCTCCAGCCATTTTAAGTGCATGAATTTCAGCATGTGGTTCACCGGCTTTCATGTGAGCACCGACTCCAACAATTTCATTATCGCGCACAATCACAGCCCCGACGAGCGGGTTCGGTGATGTCTGTCCTTTCATTGCACGTGCATTTTCTAGGGCTAGATTCATATATCGCTCATGATGTGGCAATCGTATGCACCTCTTGCTCCGCCTTCATATGACCTGAGCGGTTGATTTTTGTCTGCAAGTATTTTTCATTAAACTCTGAGACATCACCCCAAAGCGGAATACGTCCAGAAAGAGATAAACCTGCATGGCTGATGGCATCTGTCTTTTTCGGATTATTGGTAATGAGTCTGACTGGCTTTGTACGAAGTGTTTGAAGAACCGCGATGGCTTCTTCATATTGACGCGTGTCATCTTCAAAGCCGAGTGCTTCGTTCGCTTCTACTGTATCGTAGCCGTTTTCTTGGAGGATATAAGCCATGGCTTTCGTGAAAAGTCCAATACCGCGGCCTTCATGGTTGGCTAAATAAAACAGGGCACCTGCACCATTGTCCTCAATCATTCGCATGGACTGCTTCAATTGGAATCCGCAGTCGCAGCGCTTGCTTCCGAAAATATCACCAGTGTGACAAATGGAATGCATGCGGATAAGGGCTTCGTCAGCGTGCTCGAAATCTCCATACACTAGCACGCTTGACTGCTGATGATCGGCAAGCTGGCGGGACGAGAGGCTTTCGATTAAAGCTTCATCTGACAATGGCTCTAACCCATCGTCTTTTAACCATGAATACCAGTTGAACATCACCGTTCTGCCGTCTAAATTCACTGGCAATTTAATGGGTCCAGTGATATATATATACCCGTCCTCTTGCTGTACTCGTTTGATTTTATCTTTTAAAATGGCTGTTTTAAGATCTGTGTGTTTGTCCATATTCTGCACCTTCTTTTTTGTCTGTTTCTTCAATCTGTAAACGAACGAGAACGCCAAATGGATCAACAAATTCGTTACTTTTTCCTATTGTTTTCACTTGAGTGCCTGCTGTTGTTAGACGCTCAACGACGGACTGTCTGTCTGCTTCTTGTGGGAATACGAGTGTATAGCTTCTAATTCCTGAAAAACGTGGATCAATGGCTCCTTTTCGTCCGCGTCCCCATGCATTAAAGGCAAGGTGATGGTGGTACACACCAGCGGCGATAAATACGCTTGCTGGTGGAGCCATTCGGATATGAAAACCGAGCGTATTGACATAAAAGGAATCAGCTTCTTCTGGGTTCAGATGGAAATGTAAGTGTCCCATCACTGTGCCAGCCGGAAGTCCTTCCCACGTCGTATCAGCGGCTTCTTGCAGGAGACCATCTCCATCAAGAGGTGCATTTCCGCCACCTTTCAGTTCTCCATGCTCACCTACCCAAACGTCCTCAGGGCGATCAGCATATATTTCTACGCCAATGCCGTCAGGGTCACTTAAATAAATGGCTTCACTGAAAAAGTGATCGCTTGCTCCAATTAAAGGATAGCCTTTTTTCATCACATGTGCCAGCCATGTGCCCAGGTTTTTTCTGGTAGGTAATAAAACAGCAAAATGATAAAGTCCTGGCTCATGATCAGGCTTCTCCTTGAGTTGTGCATCTTCTTTTAACAAAAGAATGGGTTCCTTTGCATTGCTTCCAAGAGTTGTGGTGGATTCCGTCTGTTCTAATATGGTAAATCCTAAAATGTCTGTATAAAAAGGTAAAGAACGCTCAAAGCTGGATACATGTAACTCTGTTACACCCAATCTTAGCTTCTCAATTGTCTTCAAGCTCGGTCATCTCCTTCATGATATATGCATCGGCATGTTCAAATGTTTTTGAAAATATATAAAAATGAATACCTTGTTACTTAAAGTAACTAAACTATATAATAGTTAGTTGCTTATTTCAAGTAATTAATTATGTTATAATGAAAAAAAGAGAGAAAAGCGGGAGGGAGTAAGATATGGCTCAAGTAGATGGCTGTCCAATCACAGATGCCATGGAGATTCTAGGCAAGAAGTGGGTCATTCTCATCATCAATCAGCTTCTGACAGGCCCTAAGCGTTTCTGTCAGCTTGAAAATGAAATGAACATCAGCGGACGATTATTATCAGAAAGGCTGAAGGATTTAGAAGCTGAAGGACTCGTTGAGAAAAACGTATACCCTGACATTCCAGTACGGATTGAATACGAATTAACAGCGCAAGGGAAGAAAATTGAGCCGATTATTCGTGAAATGTATGATTGGTCTTTAGAACGTAAAAACAGCAAAAAAGGGGAACATGTTCCTTCCTAATCGATTTCGATCAGTCTGTCTGATCGAAATTTTTTTGTGCGATTTTCCAGAAATCTAAGTCAATAGTATGAAAAATGATGTTGACAATAAATTCACTCATCATATAAGATCAAGAAGAAGAGGGTTCTTTTCCCTGTAATGGAATGGAGGTCATGCCATGGTATCATGAATGGGACAGATTGCCTAAAACACGTGTCAAATCATCATTTAGAAACAGACATCTTTGGCTTTTAGGAAGCAAAGATTTATTTTTTCAACTCAATTGATAATGATTATCATAATCATCTATAAGCGTGATCCAGCGCTTATGAAGGTTATTTTTTTTATTATCCATTGAGAATAATTATCAATATCATTTAGGAGGGTTCACATGAAAGCCATTCGTTCAACATCACACGTATTATTATTGTTTAGTTTTGTTCTATTATTTGCTCTAGCCCCGATTAGCTCAGCCTCAGCAGCAGGCTTAGCAGATGGTCAACATTCAGTACAATATGTGGTATGGAAGGCAGATAGCGATTCGACTTCAACAGCGAATACGTATTTTGAAAAACCAGCCAAGCTTGTCGTGAAGGAAGGAAAAATCAAAGCACAAGTCACGTTAACGAATAGCTCTTGGATCACAAGCTTTAAAACACTTGATCAAGGTGTCTACAAAGATGCGAAGGTGATTAATACAAACACAGCTGCGAATAAGAGAACAGTAGAATTCAACGTGAACAGCCTGACAGAAGTCGTACCAGCAAAAGTGAGCGTGACTGTACCGGTCATCGGATATACAGGCAATTATGACGTCCGTCTCAAGTTTGATGCAGCATCTGTTCAATAAAAAGGGAGGAAATTCGCTTGATGAAAAAAATGATGAGGCTATCAGTCTTCATGACCGCTTTATTATTGGCACTCATGCTGCCTTTTTCAAACGCACAGGCTGCCACGTTAAAGGATGGTACATACTCCGTCAACTATACTGTGCTGAAGGCTGAAGGAAATGCGGTCTCCATGGCAAATGATTACTGGCTGAAGCCAGCAAAAGTGATTGCAAAAAATGGGAAGCTGACAGTACAAATGACCATTAAAAATAGCAGCTGGGTGACGGAATTTAAAGTCCCCGAAAATGGCGGCTATGTCGATACAACGGTTCTCTCAACCAATAAAAAAGCCAACACAAGGATTGTTCAGTTCCAAGCTCAGAGCTTGTCTAAACCAATCAAGTCAAAAATTCATGTCACTGTAAAATCTGCTGATTATGATCATGATTATACCATTCAGCTGAAATTTGATGAGAGCAGTATCAAGTCACTTTCTTCTAACAGCTCAAACGAAACAGCGGGTGCAGCAGAAAATCATCAATCATCAAAGGAATCAACCAAAAAATCTGATTCATCCACTCATACGAAACAAGAAGAGAATCCTCAAACTGGTGATACAAACCAGACAGGGTGGCTCCTTGTGCTTGCTCTATGCTCAGGCGGATTTTTAGCAAGAAAGTGGATCATCAAGCATTAAGGAAGGAAGTGTCACCATTTGAAACGTCTTTTTCACCTAAAGGCAGCCATTCTGCTCGTTTTATTCAGTTTATTGACTGCATTTCAGATTCCTCAAGGAACGGCTCAAGCTGCATCATTTGTTGATGGTGAATACACGGTCGGATTCACTGTTTTAAAAAATGGCAGCACAGAAGCGTCCATGATGGATACGTATACAGAAAAGCCAGCTAAGCTGATTGTGGAAAATGGCAAGACGACTGCCTATGTCACACTGAAGCAAAGCAAAGAGATTACAGATTTCAAGGTCGAACAAAATGGCGCTCTTGTCACCACTGAAACCGTCAGTGAAGATGAAACTGCCAATACACGTGTGATCAAGTTTGATGTTGCCGACTTATCAGCCAAATTAAACGGCTGGGTGAAAATTTACTGGGATTTAGGCGGCCTTATTTATGACGAAGCTTATGACGTACAGCTTGCATTCGATCAAAGCAGCCTAACGCTCGTTACACCTGCAAAGCCAGACGATAACGAAACAAAACCAGATGACCAAACTGGCACAAAGCCAGACGATAACGAAACAAAACCAGATGACCAAACTGGCACAAAGCCAGACGATAGCGAAACAAAGCCAGATGATCAAAACGGTACAAAGCCAGATGATAGCGAAACAAAACCAGATGATCAAAATGGTACAAAGCCAGATGATTCTGCGCAAAATCAATTAAAAGATGGTGTGTATCGTGTCAATTACAGTGTGCTAAAAGGGGATGAGGACGAGGCATCTCGGATGAACCAATACTTCTCACATCCTGCATCCTTAACCGTCAAAAACGGAAAGCAAACCATTTCCTTTACGGTGAAGGACAATACGTCGGTTGCTTCTTTGAAAACAGAGAAAAACGGCTCTTATCAAGAAGTGAAAACCGTCAGCACAGATCAAGCAAAGAACACAAGAATCGTCTCATTTGATGTAGCTGATTTGAAAAAAGCTGTCAAAGGAAAAGTACACATTGTGGTGGCAGCTGCTCACTATGACCAAACCTACGATATTCGTTTTCAATTTGATTCAAAGAGTATCTCTCCACTTAAGGACGGTCAGGTAGAGGAAGAAACACCAGCCACTCCAGAAACACCAAAACCAAATACACCAGCACCAGAAACAAATAACGGTGGGGCTGGTCAAGAGACAGCTCAGCTAAAAGATGGTGTATACAAGCTTCCTTTTTCAATGAAGAAAGCAGACAAGGATGAGCCTTCTCGAATGAACGATTACGTCGTGAGCCCTGCGACATTGGTGGTGAAAAATGGCCGCCATTTCGTTTCATATACAGTGAAGAACAGCTCAGCCATCACGTCCTTCCAAGTAGGGACAGGCGGGAAATATGAAGAGACTCTTGTCGCAAAAACAGATCAAAAAGCAGATACAAGAGTGATTCAATATGAAGCAAAAAGTTTAAGCAATGACCAGGCAGCACGCGTGAAAATTGACATTCCAGCTGCGAATTACCATGAGCAGTACGATGTCAAACTTGTTTATGACACAAAAGGCATCGCACTTGGTGAAGGAAGCGGAATTGCGACGGTTATCGGAGACGATGAGAGTATCGGCTTTGTCAAAAATCCAAATGATCGCGATTCTCAACCAAATCAACTTGAGAATTTAGCGCCAGAGGAAACAGGCGCAGAGCAGCTGACATTTACGCCATCAGATGACCAAACCAAGTCTGAGACTGGACAGCTGAATCCAAAAACAGGAGATACCTCTCTTCTCTGGATGTATATTCTTTTATTCGGCGGGTCGTTATTCGTGCTCGTGAGAAAGTATCAAACTAAGGCAAAATAGATTGTTTATTTTAAGTGAGATGCGCCATTCAACTCGGCGCATCCACTCTCTTTTTTCGAAAGGAGGCTTCTGTTTTTGAAGCATCGAATGTTACGTTCCCTGATCGCTGCTTTAAGTGTGTGCGTGATCTTGTCAGGGTGCTCACAGTCGGCTGAAAGCTCAGCGAAAGGCAAGAAAAGCGCGGAATCAAGTGCGCGCATTGTGGCAACGACTGTAGCTGCTGTGGAGATCATGGATGCTTTAGAGGTGGATCTTGTCGGGGTGCCAACAAGTCAAAAATCCTTGCCAGCTCGTTACAAAGGACTGCCAGAAGTCGGCAACCCAATGAGCCCGGACATGGAAATCATCCAATCACTTCAACCGACAGATGTCCTGTCTGTCACGACCCTTCAATATGATTTAGAGACACCCTTTCAACAAGCAGGTGTCCCTGCCACATACTTAAATCTCGAGAGCATGGCTAACATGGAGAAGGCGATTAAGAAGCTCGGAGATCAGTATGACAGAAAGAAACAAGCCGAGCGCATTGTGTCTGACTTTGAGCAAAAAAAGAAAGACATACAAGAGAAGACGAAGGGAAAACGAAAGCCATCCGTTCTGATTTTGCTTGGTGTACCAGGCAGTTATTTGGTGGCGACAGAGCATTCATATATTGGTGATCTTGTGCGTATCGCAGGTGGAAAGAACATTGTCAAAGGTGAGAAAATGGAGTATTTGGCTTCCAATACGGAGTATTTACAAAAAGCCAATCCAGATATCATCCTCCGGGCCGCACATGGGATGCCAGATGAAGTCGTCCGTATGTTTGATCAAGAATTTAAAACAAATGACATTTGGAAGCATTTTCATGCAGTCAAGCAAGACCGGGTGTATGACCTCGAAGAAAGCTTATTCGGGACAACGGGCAATTTAAAGGCAGCAGAAGCATTAGATGAACTAACGCGTATGCTGTACCCGTCATAAGCGGCGAATCTGAATGATAAAAGGACGTTTAAGATGAAAAAAACAGGGATTTTATTTCTGACAGTCAGTGTCTTACTAGTGTGCGTGTTTATTTATTCCGCCATTACTGGGAGCATTCATGTCACCCCGATTGAATTATTGGAAGGGCTCATCACCGGTCAACATGCACAGGTAGAAATCATTAAAGATCTCAGAATTCCTCGCATGCTCATTGCCATGTTTACAGGGGCAGCCTTATCTGTCTCCGGTGTACTGCTGCAGTCGGTCATGAGGAATCCATTAGCTGATGCCGGCGTCATTGGGATTTCATCAGGAGCCAGCTTCTTTTCTTTAATGGCAATAACAGCACTTCCTCAATTTTATTTCTACTCTCCTTTATTTTCGGTGTTAGGTGGAGCCATTGCGTGTTTCCTCGTGTATGTTCTGTCTTGGAAGGGTGGATTAAGCCCCATCCGTATGATTTTGGTTGGGATCGCCATCAATGCCATGTTTACTGGAATGGCAGAAGCGTTCGTGACCATTTGCAGCTATTTCAATATCACGATCAATCAGTCAGGACAGTCGAATCTTACGATGAAAACGTGGGGAGATGTCCGTTTAATCGGAGTCTATGGCGTCGTCGGCCTTGTCGTAGCCCTTTTCTTCAGCAGATGGTGTAACCTCTTGGCTCTTCAGGACAAGACAGCGAAAAATTTAGGATTGCGTGTGACCAGAATGCGCCTTTTGATTTCCATCACAGCTGTATTGCTTGCGGCGGTGACAGCAGCGGTAGCAGGCGTGATCGCCTTTGTCGGTTTGCTTATCCCACACATTTCAAGAAGACTTGTCGGCTCGGATCACCGGGTACTCATTCCATTTTCTGCGTTAAGCGGGGCTTTGCTGATTCTGACGGCTGATACGCTCGGCAGGACGCTTGTCGCGCCAAATGAAATTCCTGCTTCTACGATCATGGCCGTGATTGGCGGGCCATTTCTGATCTTTTTACTAAGAAGGGGGGATCGTCTCCATGGACATTCGTGAGGTGTCATTCTCATATGACCAGCAGAAGGACATCGTTCAATCGGTCACAACACACATTGAAAAGGGGAAAATCACAACCATTATCGGTCCGAATGGCTCAGGGAAATCCACACTGCTTTCATTGATGGCGCATAACCATGCTCCAAACAAAGGGCAAATTCACTTAGACGGCCAAGCACTGAATGCGTTTAAGCCAAAGGAGCTGGCAAAAAAGCTGGCTGTCGTCCATCAGCAAAATGAAGCGCCGCTTGATTTAACGATCGAGAGGGTCGTGGCATTCGGCAGAACGCCGTACCAGACGATGCGCGGAGGAGACAAGGAAGAGGATGAGAGAGCGATAGAGTGGGCGCTTTCCAGTACAAAGCTAACGGAAAAACGAAAGGTGCCGCTCGCCTCACTGTCAGGCGGTGAGCGGCAGCGAGTATGGATTGCGATGGCACTTGCGCAAAAAACGCCGATCCTTTTCTTAGATGAACCGACAACCTATTTGGATATCTACTATCAATTTGACATTCTTGAGCTGATTCGAGAGCTTAATGTTGTGCATGGGTTAACGATTGTCATGGTGCTGCACGATATGAATCAGGCTGTTCGATACAGCGATGTCATCATTGCGATGAAGGATGGACAGATCATTAGTGAAGGACAGCCAAACGATGTGTTAACTGAAGAGATGGTGCGGCACATTTATCATGTGTCCGTTACGATTAGACAGGATGCAGAAACAGGGATGTACATCGTGCCTGTTGGTATATAAGCTGTGCAAAAAGCAGGTGAGACAGTGTGAAAAGAGGAAAACGGGTCTGGCAGCGGATGCTGACGATCGTCTGTTTAGGTGTATTCATTTATAGCGGGTCGGCCATTGGCTTAGAGCTGTTAGGCTATTATCAAAATCGTCAGGTGCTGGCAAAGGCTCAGACGATGTATGGTCATGAGAAAGGAATGAATGAAAACCGGGAGCCGGGAACCATTCGTACGTCATTTGATGAACTGCGGAAGGTAAACGACGACATTGTCGGCTGGATCAATATGAAGGACACGATGATCCAGTACCCAATCGTCCAATCTAGCGATAATGCGTTCTACTTAACCCGTAATTACTTAAAAAATGACACCCGGGCAGGCAGTATTTTTATGGATTATCGCAATGATGTCTTGCATGAAAGTCCGAATACTGTGGTGTACGGGCATCGGATGAGAGATGGGTCCATGTTCGCTGGACTCACAAACTATTTAAAAAAGGATTTCTTCGATGAGCATCGGACATTTCAGTACGATACGCTGTATCAAAGCTATGAAGCGGAGATTTTTGCCGTGTATGAAACAACGGTGGACTTCGATTATATTCAAACCGATTTTCAAGATCTTGGCGAATATGCGCACTACTTGCAAGCTGTGCGAAAAAAATCAATCTACCAAACGAAGACAGACGTGTCCACTGATGACCTCATTCTCACTCTATCGACCTGTGATCATGTGCTTGCACCGAAAAACGGGCGTCTCGTGGTACAGGCAAAGCTAAAGAAAGTTTACTAGAAAAGGAGAGACAGGCGGTTGAAATTTTCACATGTGATCTTCGTGGGACTTGTCTTGATGCTTCTCCTCGGCGGATGCAGTCAGGCAGCACCTGTAGAGAAAGGGAGCGGACAAGGTGCATTGAAGATAAAGGATTTTAGCGGCAGAACGCTGTCGTTTGAAGACTCCCCTCAGCGTATTGTCTCATTATCGACTGGAGACATGAGCATTCTATATGCCTTAGGCGGTGAGGTGGTCGGTCGTCCGGTCGCCGAATTACCAGACAGCTTACAACAGGCTACATCAGTCCAAACAATTGGTACCACACATCAATTTGATGTAGAGCTCATCACAAGCTTAAAGCCCGATGTCGTACTTGGGAATGAACAATTAAACAGCAAGGACATCTCTATAATAGAAGGAATTGGTTCACAGCTTCTTTTGACAAGTGCCAATTCAGTGAAGGACATCCAGCGCCAAATTACGTTATTCGGAGATTTGCTAGGGAAGCAGCAAAAGGCAAAAGCGCTTAACAAGCAAATCGATCAGCGGAAAAAGCAGGTCAAACAGCCTCAGAAAAAAGTGAAGACACTCGTTGTATACGGGGCACCTGGCACATATATGGCGGCACTTCCTCAATCCTTAAGCGGAGATTTACTGCACATCGCTGGAGGGACGAACATTGCCGAGAATGAACCGGCACTCGAGAAATTCCCTCAATACGCTCAAATCAATGCAGAAAAGGTCATTGAAGCTGATCCTGATCTTATCCTGCTTATGACCCACAGCAATCCTGAAGATGTGAAAGCGGGTTTTATGAGTGAAATGAAACAGAATGCCGCATGGCACGATGTGTCAGCCGTCAAACATGGACACGTCGAGATTCTGCCTAGTGATTTATTTGGGACGAATCCAGGCGCAGACGTGATGAGAGCGATTGATGAGCTAGAGAAAAGATTGAAGCGATTGTCATCATGAAAATGAAGGCAGAATTAGATTTTCAAAAAAGACAGTCGAGGCGAAGATGGCTGATACCCGGACTATTCATCTCGTTAGTTGTAGGCGCATGCCTAGGGCTTGCATTAGGTTCTGTTCAATTATCACTGCAAGACTTACTCTCTGCTTTGACGGGATCAGGTCAGCCTGTTCATGAAAAAATTGTGATGGATTTACGCCTGCCGCGCGTTCTCATCGGTTTCATCGTTGGGGCCTGTCTCGCAGCATCAGGGGCGATTTTACAAGGAGTCGTCCGAAATCCACTCGCTGACCCTGGCATCATCGGTGTGACGGCTGGCGGCGGATTGGCTGCTGTGCTCAGCATGATTGTGTTTCCACAATTCACGTATTTGCTGCCAGCCGCTGCTTTCCTTGGCGCTTTATTAGCGGCACTTGTGGTGTATATGCTCTCATTTGATCAAGGGGTTTCACCGCTGAAGCTGATTTTGGCGGGAGTGGCAGTCAATGCCCTGCTTGGGGCGGTGATGAATGGGTTTATGGTGCTTTATAGTGAGCGTGTGCAGGCTGTCCTGCCCTTTTTATCAGGAGGATTAAATGGACGGAGCTGGCATCATCTAACCTTCGTGTCGCCCTATGCGCTCGCTGGGTTGTGCCTTTGTTTTTTTGCCATCAAGCCGGCAAATCTTCTTTTGCTTGGCGATGAATCGGCTCAGCTGCTCGGTCTCAGAGTAGAGCGCACCCGGTTTTTCTTAATTGCACTGGCGGCACTTTTAGCTGGTGCAGCAGTAAGTGTGAGCGGCTTAATTGGATTTGTCGGACTGGTCGTTCCTCATTTTATCCGTCTTTTAATTGGAGATGACTACCGGTACCTGCTGCCGATCTCGATGCTGGGCGGAGGCGTGCTTGTGGTTTTTGCAGATACAGCGGCACGGGTATGGTTTACACCGGTTGAACTGCCTGTCGGTATCCTGCTTGCCTGCATCGGTGCACCTTTCTTCCTCTATTTATTAAAAAAGAAAGGGAGGGGTTAAGTTGGATGTGATAGCTATGGATGACGTGAGTCTCAGTCAAGGAGGCTTTCAGCTGTCATCTATATCAGCAGCTGTTCCTAAAGGAAGCGTGACAGGAATTATTGGACCGAATGGATCAGGGAAGTCGACTTTTATTAAAGCAGCCGCACGTCTTACGTCAATCGAAAGCGGCACGATATACATTCACGATATACCGCAAAAAGAGATGACCGCTCAGGAGATCGCAAAGGAAATCGCCGTTCTCATGCAGTCGAGAACAGCCATTCCATCTATGACCGTACGGGAGCTGGTCGCACTTGGACGCAGTCCGCATCGTTCGATCTGGAAAAAAAGCTCGAAGACAGATCAAGAAGCGATTGAGTGGGCGCTTAATGTGACCAATAGCCGTATCAATGAAAACAGAATGTTGCATACATTGTCTGGCGGAGAAAGGCAAAAAGCGTATATTGCGATGGCGCTCGCTCAGAAGACAGAGACGATTATTCTGGATGAGCCGACAACTTACTTAGATATTGCGCATCAGCTTGATTTACTAGAGCTGCTCAAACAGCTGAATAAGACGCATGGAATCACCATTTTAATGGTTCTTCACGACCTGCAGCAGGCAGCAAAATATTGTGACCGCCTTATTGCGATGAAGCGTGGTCAGATTGATCAAATAGGGACACCAAAAGAAGTATTAACAGAAAGCTTTTTCAAAGAGGTCTTTGGGATTCAGGCTGAAGTTCACTTAGACGGTGAGCATCCGCTTATTATTCCAATCGCTTCGATCCAACAACAAAAGGGAGATGAACAAAACATGATCATTGTCAACAACCAGGTAAGAGTAGAAAAAGGCAGTGCCGACCACCTCGTCAAGCGTTTTAACAAGCAAGGACAAGTAGAATTCATGGAAGGATTTTTAGGCATGGAAGTATGGGTCACACAGCAGACAACCGATTACGATGAAGTGACCATTCATACACGCTGGAATCGAAAAGAAGACTTTGTGAATTGGACAAAATCTCAGGCATTTGGTGATGCGCATGCTCATGGAAAAGCGAAACCTGAAGGTCTATTAAAAAATAAAATTACGTACTATGAAGTGCAAGTCACTAGACCAGCTTTACAGAAAAAAGCCTAAAAAAGAAACACAGCGCTGCAACTCACGTGCAGCGCTATTTTTTTGCGTTTTTTTACTTTCTGTCACATATCTTTGACAAAGTATTCAAATAACTGACACAATACCATCCAATTTTTAGGTAAAATTTACTTTATTTTTGAAGCGTATGGGTGTAAAGTACAGGTATAAATAACTAACCGAATGAAAAGCAAGAGTAAAATTTCACCGAGCAAACCATTTCAAACAGGCTATGATTTGTGAATCATTGAACAAATATTGAATATTTTGTGAAGTGGTGAGCATAGATGTTTCGAATCATTCGGCATGTGAAAGTAAGGGAGGATGTAAGGCTGTGAGTGAGCTGTTTTTAGCAAGATTTCAATTTGCTTCAACGACATTATTTCATTTTATTTTTGTTCCTATGTCAATAGGTTTAGTGTTTATCGTTGCTTTGATGCAGACCCTTTATGTCGTCAAGAAAAAAGAGATTTATAAAAAGATGGCGAAGTTTTGGGGTCATCTATTCTTACTCAATTTTGCAGTAGGTGTGGTGACAGGGATTCTCCAGGAATTCCAGTTTGGGATGAATTGGTCAGATTATTCAAGGTTTGTCGGTGATGTCTTTGGTGCACCGCTTGCCATCGAGGCACTATTGGCCTTTTTCCTTGAATCTACATTTATTGGCCTTTGGATTTTCGGCTGGGATCGTTTGCCTAAGAAAATTCATTTATTGTGTATTTGGATTGTTTCCATTGGTACGATTTTCTCAGCATTTTGGATTTTAGTAGCCAACTCATTCATGCAGGAGCCAGTCGGATTTGTGATAAAAAATGGCCGTGCAGAAATGAATGACTTTGGGGCTCTTATCACGAATCCGCAGCTCTGGGTAGAGTTCCCGCACGTTCTGTTTGGTGCACTTGCAACAGGTGCTTTCTTTATTGCAGGTGTTAGTGCCTATAAAATGATCAAAAAACAAGAAGTAGCTTTCTTTAAAAAATCTTTCCAAATTACTATGATACTTGCTTTAATTGCTGGCTTAGGTGTGGCGTTCTCTGGACATGACCAAGCAAAGCATTTAATGAAAGCACAGCCGATGAAGATGGCAGCAAGTGAAGCCCTTTGGAAGGATAGTGGAGATCCAGCGGCTTGGACACTATTTGCCAATATTGATACAGATAAAAAAGAAAACTCTGCGGAGATCAATATTCCGTTTGCTTTAAGTTACTTGGCTTATTCGAAGTTTAGTGGAGATGTGCCAGGCATGCTGACTCTTCAAAAAGAATATGAAGCAAAGTTTGGTCCTGGAGACTACATTCCGCCAGTAAAAACAACCTTCTGGAGCTTTAGAATCATGGTTGGTGCCGGCATGCTGATGATTTTTGCCAGTATGATTGGCTTGTACTTGAGCTTTAGAAAGAAACTCGAAACGAACAAATGGTTTTTACGCTTCATGGTAGGGATGATTGCATTCCCGTTTATTGCGAACTCAGCTGGCTGGATCATGACTGAAATTGGGCGTCAGCCGTGGACGGTCTTTGGGATGATGACGACGGCTCAATCGATTTCGCCAAACGTATCGTACGGCATGCTGTTATTCTCAGTCATTAGCTTTACGACGATGTATCTGATCCTTGCCATCTTGCTTGCCTACCTATTCATTCGAGAAATTAAAAAAGGTGCACATTCGGAAGAGGATAAAGATCAAAAGGATGAAACGGACCTGTCTACAGATCCATTTGATGGAGGCGCATATCATGGCATATCTTAACGAGATTTGGTTTATTCTTGTCGCAGTATTGTTTGTTGGATTTTTCTTCTTAGAAGGATTTGATTTTGGTGTTGGGATGTCCATGCAGTTGCTTGGAAAGGATGCGCACGAACGCCGCATTTTAATTAACACGATTGGTCCTTTCTGGGATGCGAATGAGGTCTGGCTGATTACAGCTGGGGGCGCTATTTTCGCTGCTTTCCCTCACTGGTATGCCACGATGTTCAGTGGATACTATATACCGTTTGCGGTTCTCCTTTTAGCGCTCATCGGGCGCGGGGTCGCCTTTGAATTCCGAGGGAAGGTTGAGAAAGCCTCTTGGATCAAAGCATGGGATTGGGTCATCTTCTTTGGCAGTCTGCTGCCGCCGTTTCTACTCGGTGTGCTATTCACAAGTATTTTACGCGGGATGCCAATTGATCAAGACATGAACATGTACGCTGGCTTTACGGATTTTGTGAACCTTTATTCAGTGATTGGCGGGTTAGCTGTAACGGTTCTTTGCCTTTTGCACGGATTGATTTTCGTCACACTTCGTACAGAGGGTGATTTAAGAGATCGTGCGAGAAAGCTTGGCAAGCGTGTCCTGCTGATTGTGCTGCCAGTTCTTGTCCTATTTGTTGGTGTATCTATCATGGAAACTGACATTTATACGGTACGCCCAATCATCACCATTCCGTTAACTGTCCTCATTGTGGTTTGTTACGTAGCAGCTCTATTCTTTATGAAAAAAGAACGTGATGGCTGGACATTCCTATTCACAGGTGCGGGCATCATGGTGACAGTGACGATGCTTTTCACTGCATTGTTCCCGCGCGTCATGATTAGCTCAATCAACCATACGTTTGATCTGACCATTCAAAACGCTGCATCTGGATCTTATTCACTGACAGTCATGACGATTGTTGCCATTTCTTTGCTGCCCTTTGTGCTTGGGTATCAAATTTGGAGCTATTACGTCTTCCGTAAACGTGTAAGCGGTAAGGAGCCAATGACCTACTAATGGATAAACGTTTGCTTCAATTAAAAGGAATGAGAGGGCTTCTTGCCCTCTTAGGTATTGTGTCACTCATCCAAGGAGCAAGTATTATTTTCCAAGCACAGTGGCTGGCACATGCCATTACTACGCTGTTTGACGGGAAAAGCCTTTCGCAGGCAACGCCTTATGTCCTGCTGTTTCTTGCTGCCTTTCTGGTGCGGCACGGTCTCACCTTGATTCGGGAGAAGGTCATGTTTACCTACTCTTCCCGAATTGGAGCAGACGTCAGAAAACAGCTATTAGACCAACTCTTTCGTTTAGGTCCAGCTTTCACAAAGAAAAAGGGTACAGGAAAGCTTGTCACTTTAGCGATGGAGGGAATTGCTCAATATCGTCAGTATTTACAGCTATTTTTACCGAAAATGGTGAACATGGCTGTGATACCGGCAATGGTCCTCATCTATGTTTGGACATTAGACGAAACATCTGCCGTCATTTTAATCGTGACGCTGCCGATTTTAATGATCTTTATGATTTTGCTAGGTCTTGTCGCTCAGCGTAAAGCGGCCAAACAATGGAAATCGTATGAGAAATTATCCAATCATTTTACTGATTCTCTCCGCGGCCTTGAAACGCTTCGTTACTTAGGCATTAGCAAAAAACATTCCCGCAATATCGGGGAAGTGTCAAAGCGATATCGAAAGGCGACCATGAGCACGCTGAAGGTCGCATTTCTTTCATCATTTGCGCTTGATTTCTTTTCCATGCTTTCGATTGCAACCGTCGCTGTCTTTCTTGGCTTGCGATTAATTGAAGGGGAGCTTCTGTTATTGCCGGCTTTGACGGCGCTCATGCTAGCACCGGAATATTTCCTGCCAGTACGTGAAGTGGGAAATGATTATCATGCCACGCTAAATGGAAAAGAAGCGAATGAAGCGATGCAGGTCATTTTAGAAGAAAAGGGCTTTCGCACGCAGGAGACACAATCAGTGCAGTTGAACGAGTGGAATGAACAGTCTGCGCTCACCCTGCAAAATGTAAGTGTCCAGCATGACGAACATGCCCCTTATTCGATTCAGGATGTAGATCTCACTGTCAAAGGGAAGAAGAAAATCGGAATCATTGGTGCCAGTGGTTCAGGGAAATCGACGTTAACCGATGTGCTCGGCGGCTTTGTTGAACCGACCTCAGGTCAAATCACGCTAAACGGCCAGCCGCTTGTTCATTTACAGATGAAGGAATGGCAAAAGGAAGTCGTCTATATGCCGCAGCACCCTTATTTATTTCACATGACATTAAGAGAAAACATTCGTTTTTATGAACCACATGCAACAGATGAAGATGTGGAAAGAGCTGTCTGTGAAGCTGGCTTATCTCAGCTCGTGGCGCAGCTGCCAAATGGTATTGATGAGGTCATTGGAGAACAGGGAAGAGGGCTAAGCGGCGGACAGGCACAAAGAATTGCGCTTGCGCGAACGGTGCTGGGCAAGCGGTCCATTATGCTGTTAGATGAACCAACGGCGCATCTCGATATTGAGACAGAGTATGAATTGAAGAAAACAATGCTTCCACTGTTCGAAGATAAACTTGTGTTCTTAGCGACACATAGGCTTCATTGGATGCCAGACATGGATGAGATCATTGTCATGGATCAAGGAACGATTGCGGAAATGGGTACACATGAATCATTAATGCGAAGAAAAGGCGTGTATTATCAATTGGTACAGGAGCAAATGGGGGCGGTCACACATGGTAAGTAAAGGCTGGTTTATACCTTATATCAAGGAGAATCAAAAGCTGTTTGCGCTGGTTTTATTTCTAGGGGCAATTGCAGTATTCTCTGCTTCTATGCTGATGTATACGTCAGGATTTCTCATTTCAAAAGCTGCCACAAGACCTGAGAATATACTGATGGTCTACGTCCCAATTGTAGCTGTCCGTACCTTTGGTATTTCACGCTCAGCTGCCCGCTATGCAGAAAGATTGGCGAGCCACCAGCTCATTTTGACCATGATTGAAAAAATGCGTGTCCGCCTATATGACATGGCTGAACGAAGTGCGAAACAGACAAAGCTGGGTACAGGTGAAATGCTGGGGCTCTTGTCAGATGATGTTGAGAGACTGCAGGATGCCTATTTAAAAACCATCTTTCCATCTATCGGTGCGCTGCTTTTATATGCCGCATCCATTGGGGCACTTGGTCTATTCTCGTGGCCTTTTGCTGGCTTGATGCTGCTTTATATGGCACTTCTCGTATTTGTTTTTCCATACGTCACCGTGCTAGTGAACCGGGCGAGACAAATTCAAATGAAAAAAGGCAGAAATGAACTGTACAGCCATTTAACAGATGCCGTCATGGGCGTGAGTGACTGGTTGTTTAGCGGCAGGCAGAAAGATTTTGTTGATGAATATGAACAGAAAGAAGCGCAGCTGTTAGCGCTTGAAGCAGCTAAGCACCGGTTTATCCGTCTGCGCCAGTTTTTTGCACAGCTTATCATTGGAGGAGCGGTCGTGCTTGTCGTGTATTGGAGCGGTTCAGTTGTTCAGTCAGGATCGATGTCACACACCCTGATTGCAGCCTTCGTGCTTGTGCTTTTTCCGTTAACAGAAGCCTTTCTTCCACTCTCAGATGCAGCAGGTGATATTCCAGTCTATCAGCATGCTGTCAGCAGATTACATCATTATGAAAAACTTTCGTATGAAGGAGAATCTGAGCGCAAGACAGTTGACCAGCCGGTTGTTTCTCAAGGTGAAGCTGTTTCTTTTGATCAAGTGTCCTTTGGGTATGATTCGCATCAACACGTGCTAAAGCATCTGTCATTTTCATTGAAGCAAGGAGAATCGCTTGCTCTCTTAGGAAAAAGTGGTGCAGGAAAATCGACTATTTTGAAATTGTTAGAAGGAGCTGTCGTGCCAAATCAAGGAGCTGTCAGTATCCAGGGGAAACCGGTCGAAAGCATTCGAGAGAACGTATCCACCTATGTGTCAGTGCTCAATCAACAGCCGTATTTATTCGATACCACTGTTTTAAACAATATTCGCTTAGGCTCTCCAGATGCGACAGAAGAGCAAGTAAAAGAAGCAGCGAGACAAGTGCAGCTGCACGATACCATCGAATCTTTGCCAGAGGGTTATCACACCGGTGTTCAGGAGACAGGTATTCGTTTCTCAGGTGGAGAAAGACAACGGATGGCGTTAGCACGGATTTTGCTGCAAAACACTCCGGTTGTTGTATTAGATGAGCCCACCGTCGGACTTGATCCACGCACAGAGCGTGAGCTGCTTGAAACCATTTTCCGTGTGTTAAAAGGGAAAACGGTCATTTGGATTACCCATCATCTCACTGGCTGTGAGGCATGTGATCGCATTATGTTTATTGAGGATGGACAAATTGAGATGCAGGGGGAGCATCAGGATTTACTGAAAGAAAACCCACGCTATCAAAAATTGTATGAGATGGATCGTCCGTTTTCTACAATATAAATAGATGAAATGACAAGAACGTTCGGACAGAGATTTCTGCCCGAACGTTTTGTGGTTTTAAGGGTTTACTTTTCCAACACCAGCATTTGATACCACTTCTGATTTGACATTGTTCACGTTAAGCAAAGAGTAGTTATAAGGAGGGTTGTACGTACCTGTAGAAGACGTTGGCAGACTGCCTGAGCTGTTAATATATGAGTTGTTGATGACATGCCATGTACCGACTTGACGGCTATCCCAGCTGCCGATCGCATTTTTTGTATTTTCAAATACGTTGTGCTCAATTCTCATTTTTGCGCCCATACGAGAGTTGATCGCTGTCGTATGGATACCTTTATAGTAGTTGTTATACACATGACCTTCCCCATAGCGCATAGATGGTACACGGGAATTCAGGTTTTCAAAACGGTTGTTGTGGAATGTTATTTTTCTGTTGTAGTTGTCGTTATCAGAGTTGCCCATGAGCATCGTTTTCCAGCTGTCATGAACATAGTTCCATGAGAAGGTAATATAGTCGGAGTCATTTTTCACATCAAATAATCCATCATAATCATCTTTACCAGAGTTTAATGTATTGTACAGTTCATTATGGTCGACCCATACGTTTTTAGAAGCGCCTTCGATTCCGATGGCATCCTTGTCACCGATTTTGCTGTGATGGATTTTCAGGTTGCGGATGATGATGTTATTGGAACGCCATACTTTAATGCCGATTCCATTAAATTCACCTTTCGTGCCTTTGCCGACGATCGAGACATTGTTTGTATCTTTCACATCGATTTTATTGGCAGATGTATTGGAAGGAGTAATCGTCCCGTCGACAACAATTTTTAATTTTTCGTTTGTTCCTTTACTTTTGAGGGCAGCCAATAGTTCATTTCCAGTTTTGACTGTGACGGTTTTACCACCTTCACCGCCTGTTGTACCACCATTTAATGTGGAGAATCCTTGTTGATTAAAATTGGCCATAATAGAAGGGCTTTCCGGATACTTTGCTGCCGCTTTTGCCTCCCCATTAGGTGCAAATAATGAAGTCACGAGACCAACCGCTAACACACCAGCTAACATTGGAACTTTTTTCTTCAAAGTCAACATCTCCATTCAATTTTGTTTTAATGTAAACGTTTCCAAAAATAAGCTGCAATTCAACTGCTCCTCCTTTCTTCGCCAGTATTGCCTTTTTCGGAATGTAGGAAGAGCATAGCATGCAAAAAGGTATCATCGGCTAAGAATTGGCGCTGTGTATTCCATGATTTTCTAGAAAACTAAGGCCATGATTATTTTATTTTCGTCTAAATGAGACAAGGATCATTGACGATAGGTATTGGGATAACCTAGTGATTATGGGGGAGCGCATCTCCGCTTGATAGAAAATCAGAACGCATCATTTTATTAGAGACGAAAGAATGTCATAATCATTACATAAGAAAAAACTGGGTATTTAACGCTTCAAATACTGGATCAACAGGGAGAAAAGCAGACAAGCTAAAAAAATAAAACTTATTTTGAACGATATCGTTATACGTGTCGTCTCATGAATAAGAGAAGAAAGAGGAAGGAGGGGTGTGTTTGGAGCAGACAGAAGAGACATTATTGATTCAGCGGGCAAAACAGGGGGATGATGCTGCATTTACAACCCTATATCGTCATCATTATTCCTTTCTTTACCGTTATATAATGAAGCTCACCCTTCAACAAGAGCTTGCAGAAGAAATCATGCAAGAAACGATGCTGAAAGCGCACATGAAACTTTCTTCATTTAGAGGAGATTCCTTATTTTCAACATGGCTCATATCCATTGCATCTAGACAATTTTTGGATCACCAGAAGAAAAGAAAACGTGAACAATTGAGGGAAGAAAAGGCGAATCAAGAGACGATACGCCGTTTTAAATGGGAGATTCAGCAAAAGGGACATACATGGCATGAGATGTGGGATGCTCTTAACGAATTGAAGGCTCAGGAGAGAGCGCCGATTATTTTGCACTATTATTATGGCTTTACTTATCCAGAGATTGCTTCAATGCTTGGGATGAGAGAAGGTACTGTGAAGTCGAGGGTTCATCATGGATTAAAGAAAATTCGAAAGGAGTGGTCTCAATGAAGGAAGATCAGTTCACCGAACGTTTAAAGGAAGAGTTGCAGCAGCTAGATGAACAAATTGAAGTGAAAGAGCCAAGTGAACAGGCTGTCATGATGATGCTGAAGCAGGCGAAGGAACGAGAGAAAAGGCGTTTTAAACGAGAAGTACTGGCATACGTTCTCATCAGTCTGACCATTCTGGCACTATTTGTCGCTGCCATCACCCATTTGCCTATCATCTTCATTCTACTTCAAGTAGTGAGTGTGCCGCTCTGCGTCGTTGTCGGCATCAAGGAATATCAACATATTAAAGGAGGGTCTTCCTTATGAGTCAGTCGGAGATGATCATCTTATTGTGCGCATTGCCGTTACTATTTGCGCAGGGCCTTCTTTTATTTATGGATGCAAAGAAAAGAGGGCGTTATAAGTGGTTTTGGGGCATTGTCGGTTTAATTAACTTCCCATCGTCTTCTATTTTATATTGGCTTTGTGTCGTGTACCCTGATCGAAAAAAAGAGGAGAAGATCCGAAAAGATTGAGCAGACGGCCTATAAAACTTTAGGCCTTTTTTTCTTGTTGAAGATCAACTAGAAATCATTCATGGTTCATCTAATTGTCAAAGAGTGCGGGATATATAACGTCTAAATCATGATTTCTAGCTCAATAGTCATTCTGTAAGAGATACTTTCTAAAAACGATTGCGGCGGCTGCTTGATCCATCTCAAATCGGCATCATTTTCATCTGTTATCAGTATTGATCCGTTTTTACAAATGGTGTTAAATTAATCTCAATATGCGTTAGAAAATCTAACAGGATAAAAGATATACAAAGGAGGCAGATGAGACATGTTGACCTTAGATCGAGCAGCGCAAACAGCACAAAGCTACATCGACCGTGTGTTAGAAGAGGTGGAAAAACGAAATCCTGGTGAGGAGGAATTTCAGCAAGCCGTAAGAGAAATTCTAGAATCACTCGTTCCCGTTTTTGCAAAGCATCCAGAGTATGAAAAACAAGGCATTTTAGAACGACTCATCGAGCCTGAGCGGCTTGTGGTATTTCGCGTACCATGGGTAGACGATGAGGGGAAAGTACAAGTCAATCGGGGATTCAGGGTTCAATTCAATAGTGCCATCGGACCTTATAAAGGAGGCATTCGTTTCCACCCATCTGTCAATGCAAGCATTATTAAGTTTTTAGGATTTGAACAAATCTTTAAAAACGCACTGACTGGTATGCCGATCGGTGGAGGAAAAGGTGGATCAGATTTTGATCCTAAAGGGAAATCGGATGGAGAAATCATGCGTTTCGTTCAAAGCTTTATGAGTGAGCTCAGTCGATATATTGGACCTGATCAAGATGTGCCAGCAGGTGATATTGGCGTAGGGGCACGCGAAATTGGCTATATGTTCGGGCAGTACAAGAAAATGCGTGGTGCTTATGAAGCAGGTGTACTCACAGGGAAAAGCCCTGGATTTGGAGGCAGCTTAGCGAGAAAAGAAGCGACAGGCTATGGATTGGTGTACTTTATGGAAGAAATGTTAAAAGCACATGGACTTCAATTTGAAGGACGTTCAGTTGTCGTGTCCGGCTCAGGGAATGTGTCTATTTATGCGATGGAGAAGGTCATAGAGCTAGGTGGTAAGGTCGTTGCGTGCAGTGATTCAAGCGGAGCGATTTATGATCCACAAGGCATTTCATTAGAAACAGTGAAACAGCTGAAGGAAGGAAGCAATCAACGGATTGGGGCATACATAGACATTCACCCGCATGCTGAATTGATTGAAGATTGCGAACAAATTTGGTCTGTTCCTTGTGACATTGCGCTTCCATGTGCAACGCAAAATGAAATATCTGAGATGCAGGCACAGCAGCTAGTGGAAAATGGTGTCATTGCGGTAGGAGAAGGAGCGAATATGCCTTCTACTCTAAAGGCAGTCAAAGTTTTTGAACAGAATGATATTCTATTCGCGCCGGCAAAAGCGGCGAATGCAGGCGGGGTAGGTGTCTCAGCGCTGGAAATGGCGCAAAATAGTGCAAGAATGTCTTGGACATTTGAGGAAGTAGATGATCAGCTGAAACAAATGATGCAGACGATTTATCGTCAGTGTACAGAGACAGCTGATGAATATGGACACTCTGGAAACTTAATAGTAGGAGCAAATATTGCAGGATTTCGCAAAGTGGCAGATGCGATGATCGCACAAGGCGTGATTTAACTCCTGCTCTCCCGCACCTGTTTATTTCATGCCAAGATGGGGAATCTTCCTTGTAAGAATGACAATAAGGAGGCGCGGGAGAAATGAAAAAATGGCTGAAACAAATTTTTAAATGGGCACCTGTGATTTATCCAGTGGTGAGAAAAATATATAAAGAGCGGAAAGCATCTAAACGTCGTAACGTATCAGCCGGATAATCCGGCTTTTTTTTATGCAAGCATGACCGATTGTGCGCTAAACAAAAAAAGATGATAGATTTGAATGATCCATTTCATGCTTCTTTCCGTTAAGTACATAACAAACGGAAAGAGGAGGAAAAACAGATGAACATGAAAAAAGCGATTTTAACCATTCCGCTTAGCGCAGCATTACTATTTCCGGCAGCTCATAGCGCAAGTGCACACGAAGGACATATGCATGGAGAGGCAAAGAAGACATCTTCGTCACAAGAGGTGTCAAACAAAGCAACCGATCTTCGCGCAGCACTAGACCAGTTATTTTCGGAGCATGCCTACTTAGCAGTCATCACAATGCAAAAGGGAATTGACGGGAGCAAAGATTTTAAACAAGCAGCGGCAGCGCTAAATGACAACACAAATGACTTATCGGAAGCCATCGCTTCTGTGTACGGAAAAAAAGCAGGGAAACAATTCAAAGACATTTGGTCAAGCCATATCGGCTACTTTGTTGATTATGTACAAGCAACCGCAAAGAAAGATGAGGCAGGTAAAAAGAAAGCAGTCAAGCAGCTTGACCAATATCGTATGAAACAAGCCGACATGCTCGATCAAGCAACAGGCGGGAGATTGAAAGCAAGTGAGCTTGAAGAAGGCTTGAAGATGCATGTGAATGAACTGCTAAAAGCGTTTGACAGCTACACAGAAAAGGATTTTGATACGACCTATGAAACCGTTAGAAAATCCATTCATCATATGTTTGAAGTCGGTAAAGGCGTATCGTGGGCGATCACAGATCAATTTCCTGGGAAATTTAATCATAAATCTGTCGATACACCAGCCGCAGATCTTCGTGAAGATTTAAACTACTTGTTCTCAGAGCATTTGACACTTGCGGTCGTTGCCATGCAAAAAGGAAATGATGGCAGCAAGGACTTTGATCAAGCAGCCGCAGCTTTGAACGAGAATACAAATGATTTATCTGATGCGATTGCATCTGTTTATGGTAAGGATGCAGGAAAACAATTCAAAGACATTTGGTCAAGCCATATTGGTTACTTAGTTGATTATGTCAAAGCAGATGCATCAGGAGACAAAGAAGCGAAAGAAAAAGCTGTGAAAAACTTGGATGCATATCGGATGAAGCAAGCGAAATTCCTAGAGCAAGCGACAGATGGCCGTTTAAAGGCGGCGGATTTAGAAGCTGGTTTAAAAATGCATATTGATGAGCTGATCAAAACATATACGTCTTACCATAATGGTGAATATGATCAGCTTTATCCAACAGTGAGAGAGGCGTACGGTCATATGTTCATGGTCGGTCAAGATGTCGCAGCAGCGATTGTTGATCAACATCCTGAACTATTCAAATCTAACATGCCTAACGAAATGCCGAAAACAGGTATGGGAGGCACAGCCGGTCCTTTAGGTATGTCATATGAAGCATTTGCGGGATTAATCGCAAGCTTGATCCTAGCTGGCGGTGCAATGGGTGCGTTCTTCCTAATTCGTCGTAAGACATCAAATTAAGCTCATATCAAAACAAAAGGGGGGAACGGAACGTGCACAATCGTGCCGTTCCTTTCTTTCAAAGGAGGCAGACTGACTTGAAAAGGTGGCTGTTGGGTCTTCTGATGCTTCTTGTCATCACGGGCTGTGCATCAAAATCGATGGATGATTCGTCATCCGCTAAAACAACCTCATCTCCTGAAAAAATGACAACAAACCAAGCCACAAAACAGTCTCATTCAAAAGCCATGTTAAAAGACGAACCGTCCGGTATTATCCCGGCTGAAATTGCGATTCCGGCGATTGATGTCAAAGCAAAAATAGAGAAAACCACTTTATCAAAGGATGGCAGTATGGGCGTTCCAAAAAATACGGACAACACAGCTTGGTTTAAAGATGGTCCAAAGCCAGGAGATAAAGGAAATGCCGTCATGAATGGCCATGTTGATAATAAATGGGGACCTTCTGTTTTTTATCGATTAAAGGAGCTGAAAAAGGGAAACAAGGTAATCGTGACATCCTCATCAGGAAAAAAGCGAACCTTTGAAGTGATCAAAGTACAAAGCTATCCACGTGAAGAAAAGCCACATGTGTTTTTCGGGTATGCTTTTACACGAAATCTCAATTTAATCACATGTACAGGGACGTTTGATCATGCAGCTGGGACTCATGAAAAAAGATTGGTTGTCTTTACCCAGCTAATCTCTTCATAAAAAAGGCGATGACACGAAGGTGTATCGCCTTTTTTTCATGGTTTCCAAACGCTCCTACAAAAAAATGCATAGGTCATTGGGTATGGTTTGATGTATAAATAGGGGCGTTTGTCATATAAATGAGATGGCAATTTTTATTTCTTTTCAGTAGAATATGAGTAATGAAGAGAACTGCAAGCGTATACACCTTGTCCAGACAAGGCAGATTCTCCACCCTTACATAAGGAGGCTGATCTGATGCTGAGTAAAAGACTGGCGCAAATCTTAAGTCAGCTCATGGCAGCGGAGACCCCGCTCACAAGCGCTGCGCTTTCTGTCAGTTTACAAGTAACAAGCCGCACCGTTCGTACAGACATCAAGGAATTGAACGACCGTCTTACTCCTTATCAAGCGGCTGTAACAGCTGTTCGAGGAGCTGGTTATGAGCTGTTGATCAACGATGAGAATGCCTTTCGCCGTTTTATGAAAGAGGAGGTCGAACAGGAAGAGCCGCTGGCTGTTCTGCCAGAGGAGCGCGTTCGGTTTATTTTAAAAAAACTGCTTCTCGCAGAGTCTTATGTGAAACTGGAAGACTTACAGGAGCAGCTGTTTATTAGTAAATCGACGATGAGTAACGATATGAAATGGGTCAAACGCAAGCTTGGGCCCTTTGATCTGAAGCTGGAAGCGAAGCCGAATAAAGGCTGCCGGATCAAAGGATCGGAGATGAAAATTCGTTATTGTATGTCAGAATATTTATTCAGTGAACGCCGATCCTGCCAAACGATGCTGAACACGGCAGTCACCATTTTGCCAAAACATGAACTGGAATTGATTCAGAAAACAATCATTGATTATATCAATGAAGAACGAATGAATCTATCAGACATTTGCATGAATAATTTAATCGTTCATGTCGCGATTGCCTGCAAACGAATTAGACACGGAAACTATGTATCTGTTTTGCCAGAGGAAATCAATGAGATTCCACGGGCAAAGGAATACGAGGTGGCTAAAAAAATGGTGGAATGCCTTGAAGGACTGCTGGACGTCTCCTTTCCACAAGAAGAGATCGTCTATATCGCCATTCATTTATTAGGAACAGCCAAAATGGTGCAGTCCTTTTCACCGAGCGCTCAAAAACAAATTGTGGATGATGACACGAGCCGTCTTGTCCAGCTGATGCTCCAAGCCGTTGATCAAAAGCTGCAGCTTGATTTAGCCGGTGATGCGGAATTAATGATTGGACTGAGTCTGCACTTAAAGCCAGCCATGACCCGGTGTAAATATGGGATGAACTTAAGAAATCCGATGCTTGATGAAATAAAGGCGGGGTATCCACTTGCCTTTGAAGCAGGAATTATCGCCAGCAGGGTCCTTGAAGAAGAGGAGGGGCTGAGTATTCATGAGAATGAAATCGGATATATGGCGCTTCATTTTGGTGCGGCTTTAGAGCGGAGGAAAATGGAGATTCCGCCGAAGCGATGTCTCATTGTCTGTGCATCTGGTGCAGGGAGTGCAAGGCTGCTTCAGGATCGTTTGCGGTCACAATTTGGGACTAAGCTGACCATTTTAGGAACAGCAGAGCTTTATTCGCTTCCGCATGTCTCTTTACATGCCATGGATTTGATTATTACAACGGTCCCGATTCAGATGGATTTACCGATTCCAGTCATACAAGTGAACACCATTTTGGGAGGCGGCGACTTTTTAAAAATTGAAGAAGCCCTGACTAGTGAAACAAGGGTGACATTGGCCTCTCAATATATGAAAAAGGAATTGGTCTTTACAAAACGCGCCTTTCAAACAAAGGAAGAGGTCATCACTTTTCTCACGAAACAAGTCATCGATATGGGATTAGCACCAGCAGAGCTTACACCTTCTGTGATGGAAAGAGAAGAGGCTGCTCCTACATCCTTCGGGCATTATACAGCCATTCCGCACCCGATGACGCCGCTGACAGAAGAGACATTTTGGGCGATCTGTTCATTAGAAAAACCGATCATATGGGGAGAGAAAAAAGTTCAATTTGTTTGCTTGCTTTGTGTCGAAAAAGAGAATGCCAAAGATTTAAAAGGGATGTACCGTCTGCTGGGCGAGCTTGTGCACAATGTGAAATTCATTCAGCATCTCATCGCCTGTGATACATTTGAAGAAATGCTCGATATCATGTATAAAAAGGCCCCTTCGTACAAGAACTAACAATGTGATCTTAACTTTTTCCGCTTCCTAAAGGAAAAAGTATAGGTGTTTATGAAAGCGGTTTCATAATATGATGAATGTGTAAAGAAAAGCTACACACTTTCAAAAGGGGGCGTTTACACATGAACATCTTATTGGTATGTGCAGCAGGCATGTCAACAAGCTTACTAGTCACAAAAATGGAGAAAAGCGCACAAGAACAAGGAAAAGACTATCGCATTTGGGCAGTATCTGGAGATTCAGCAAAAAGTCATATTGATCAAGCCGATGTGCTTTTATTAGGACCACAGGTTCGATATTTATTACCACAAATGAAAAAGCTCGGAGAAGAAAAAGGGATTCCAGTCGACGTCATCAATACCGTGCATTACGGCGTATGTAATGGGGCTGAGGTTTTAAAATCTGCTGAACAGTTAATGAACGGATAAAGGGGGCGGAAGGGATGAATGGATTCAACCGATTTCTAGAAGAGAAGGTCATGCCGTTTGCAGGAAAGATTGCCGCTCAAAGACATTTACAAGCATTGCGTGACGGAATTGTTTTAACCATGCCTCTCATTATTGTCGGTTCACTGTTTCTCATTTTAGCCAACCTTCCGATCCCAGGATACAGCGATTTTATGGCAAGTATCTTCGGAGCAGAATGGGCCACGAAACTATCCTATCCTGTTAATGCAACCTTTGACATTATGGCACTTGTTGCAACCTTCGGGATTGCCTACAGGCTTGCTGAAAAGTATGCAGTGGATGCTCTATCATCTGGTGCGATTGCTGTTGCAGCTTTCCTTTTGGCAACACCATATCAAGTTCCTTTCACACCTGAAGGCTCAACAGAAGCCATCTTAGTAGGTGGGGGAATTCCAGTTACATTGATGGGCAGTAAAGGGTTATTCGTTGCCATGATTATTGCCATGCTTTCAACTGAAATTTACCGATTCATTGTCCAGCGGAATATCGTCATTAGGATGCCTGATGGTGTACCGCCAGCAGTGAGTAAATCGTTTATCGCACTTATTCCAGGTTTTGTGGTCATCACGCTGATCTGGGTCGCAAGACTTGTGATTGAGATGACACCATTTGAGAGTATTCATAATATCATCACGGTCTTAATTGGCACACCGCTTTCCATTCTTGGTGGAAGCTTAGGCGGAAGTATTGTCGCCATTGGTGTGCAAATGCTCCTCTGGGCATGTGGTATTCACGGAGCAACCATTGTCGGCGGCGTCATGGGCCCAATTTGGCTCGGTGCAATGGATGAGAACCGTCTCGCATTCCAAGCAGGAGAAGTGCTGCCAAATATCTTCACAGCGCAGTTCTTTGAAATCTTCATCAATGTCGGCGGAAGCGGTGCAACGCTTGCCTTGGTGCTGACGATGATCTTACGTGCCAGAAGTAAACAAATGAAACAGCTTGGTCGACTTGCCATTGGGCCAGCCATCTTTAACATCAACGAACCGATCATCTTTGGAATGCCGATTGTCATGAACCCAATGCTTCTGATTCCGTTTATCCTTACGCCAATCATGATGATCATTACCACATATATCGGAATGAGCACAGGGCTTGTCGCAAAACCGGCGGGAATTGCGGTCCCATGGACGATGCCGCCTATCATTTCAGGCTATCTCGCCACAGGAGGCAAAATCTCAGGTGCTGTCATGCAGCTGATTAACCTAGCGTTGTCATTCGCTTTATACTACCCATTCTTTAGAATGTGGGATAAGCAGAAATTAAAAGAAGAAAGTGAACTAGAAACAAAAGCAACAACTGATGAAAATGTCGTCAGCATGTAATAGAGGAAACAAGGGGGATGCGGCCGATGGAAATGGAACAAATTGTGTTTCAACTCATCTTACACGGCGGGAATGGCAGAAGCTCTGCGATGGAGGCCATTACATGTGCAAAGCAAGGAAACTTTGATGAGGCGAAGCAAAAATTGCAGGAAGCACAAGATGCGTTAAATGAGGCGCATCACGCACAGACAGAGCTGATCCAAGGAGAAATTAGAGGAGAAAAGACCGATATTAGCCTCTTAATGATTCATGCACAGGATCATCTCATGAACGCAATGACCGTCAAGGAGCTTGCAGCGGAAATCATCGAGCTCCATGAAAAAATGAAGCAACTCGGAGGTGTCAATTCATGAAAGATGGAATCAAAATTGTCACAATAGGCGGAGGATCGAGCTATACGCCTGAGCTTGTCGAAGGATTTATCAAACGATATCATGAATTGCCTGTAAAGGAATTATGGCTCGTGGATATTGAAGCAGGTCAGGAAAAGTTAAACATCGTGGGTGCTCTCGCGAAACGCATGGTCGAAAAAGCCGGGCTGCCGATTGAGGTACACCTGACGCTTGACCGCCGGGAAGCCCTGAAAGACGCAGATTTCGTGACAACACAATTTCGTGTAGGACTGCTGGAAGCACGGGCTAAGGATGAGAGAATCCCACTTAAATATGGCGTCATCGGTCAGGAAACGAACGGACCAGGCGGTTTATTTAAAGGCCTTCGAACCATCCCAGTCATTCTAGACATCGTGAAGGATATGGAAGAGCTTTGTCCAAATGCATGGCTTGTGAACTTTACAAATCCAGCCGGCATGGTCACAGAAGCTGTGCTGCGCTACACAAATCTAAAAAAGGTAGTCGGTCTATGCAATGTCCCAATTGGGATAAAAATGGGGATTGCCAAGGTGCTTGATGTGGATGTTGAACGGATCGAGGTACAGTTTGCCGGCCTCAATCACATGGTCTATGGATTAGACGTGTATTTAGACGGGGTCAGCATTATGGATCAAGTACTCGATGAATTAGGAAATCCGAATAGTCAGTGGTCTATGAAGAACATTGAAGCGAAAAACTGGGAACCTTCTTTTGTAAAAGGCTTAGGAGTGATCCCATGTCCGTATCATCGCTATTACTATAAAACAAAAGATATGCTGGAAGAAGAGCAAAAAGCGGCCCAAGAAAAAGGAACAAGAGCAGAGGTTGTCCAGCAGGTCGAGCACGAATTATTTGAGCTCTATAAAGATCCTGATTTATCGATTAAACCACCGCAGCTCGAAAAAAGAGGCGGGGCGTACTACAGTGATGCGGCATGTAACTTAATCAGCTCCATCTATAATGATAAACATGACATCCAACCAGTCAATACAGTGAACAGAGGGGCAATTGCCAGTATTCCGGCTGATTCAGCGGTTGAAGTGAACTGTATTATTACGAAGGACGGACCAAAACCAATCGCGACGGGTGATCTGCCTGTAGCTGTGAGAGGGCTCGTTCAACAAATCAAATCATTCGAGCGTGTGGCAGCAGAAGCGGCAGTCACAGGAGATTACGAGACGGCTCTTGTAGCGATGACGATCAATCCGCTTGTCCCATCTGACGAAATTGCAAAGCAAATTTTAGATGAAATGCTCGAAGCGCATCGTGAATATTTACCGCAATTCTTCAAATCAGTCAAAGCGTAAAACAAAATGGCCCCTTTATGGGGTCGTTTTTTTATCATTGCCCCATATGGAAATTCAAGAAAGAAGTGTATGATATAAAAAACAGCATGTATGGCTTCAAAGAAAGGACGGTTTGAGTATGGTTGCAATTGGTTTAATGCTTTACGGCTTTATCGTTCAACCTCTGTTGAGTTATGGCACAGTGGTCTTGTTTTTGTATGGAATTATCGCTTCATTTATTGGTCTTATTCGTCATAGACAGTATGTGTGGATTTATGTTCTCCGCCTGCTCGTTTGTTTTACCATTCCAGTAACCAACCTGTTGATGTATTTCGCAACGATTGGTGGAGATGAAAGAGACTTTGATTTCCAGCCGATGCCGTTTGTTTATTATCTTGTCTTTATCCTAGAAATCATCATCGTCTTTTTACCAGAGATCTTTTTACTGATCGAAAGAAAGCGGAGCATCAAAGGGAAACAGTGGATATATATAGGGGCGATTGTGGGTGTATCGATCTTGTTTTGGTGCACAATTTGATGGAAGGCTGACTGGACATCTAAGTCTATTTCGCCTTTTTGTTGCGTAACCTTTTTCGTCTAACCTTTACAAAAGTAATAGAAAGAACAAAGATAGAAATTCCGAGAAACTTAAATAGAAACCGGGTGTGGAACGGTGAATCGTCGAAACCTGTAGCGATGATGATCGATCCGATGCAAAGACCAAAGAACGCTAGTAGATAAGTAAAAAACATACCATCACTCCTTAACGTGTTATTACCATTATAAGGTATATCAGAGGGGTAAATAAACAAAAAAAGAACCCTTCATGATTGAAAGGTTCTTTTACATGCTTAAGCTTGTTTGACGACCGAATCGACTTCTACTGTCCAGCCGAAGATATCTGGTTGTGTTCCTTTTTGAATACCCGTAATGGCTTCATACAATTTCTTCGATACTTCCCCTGTTTGACCATCTTGAATCACATATGGCTGATCGTGATAAATTAATTCCCCGACAGGAGAGATGACGGCCGCTGTTCCAGTTCCAAAGATTTCTTCAAGCTCACCTGATTGATGTGCTTCAATTAACTCATCAATCGAAATTTTACGCTCTGTCACTGGAATTCCCCAGTGTTTTAATAGCTCAAGTACAGAGTTACGTGTGATGCCTTCTAAAATGCTGCCGTTCAATTCAGGCGTCACGATTTCTCCATTGATTTTAAAGAAAATATTCATACTCCCGACTTCTTCAATGTACTTTTTCTCAACTCCATCAAGCCAAAGAACTTGTGAAAAACCTTTGGTTTCAGCAACTTGCTGTGCCTTGAGGCTTGAGGCGTAGTTTCCAGCTGTTTTGGCATTTCCTGTTCCGCCTTTAACGGCACGGACAAATTCGTTTTCAACGGCAATTTTGACCGGATGGATGCCTTCTTTATAGTAAGACCCCACTGGAGATAGGATAATAAGCAGCTTATACGTGCTTGACGGCGCAACGCCTAAATACGGCTCAGTGGAAATAATGAATGGACGGATATACAAGGAAGTGCCCTCTGCATCAGGTACCCAATCCTTATCAATGCGAATGAGTTCATTTAAGCCCTCTAAAACCGTTTCTGTATCAATTTGAGGGATGCACAGGCGGTCATTGGATCTGTTTAAGCGTTCCATGTTCTTTTCCGGACGGAACAAGAGAATTTTCTGATCCTCAGAAACATAAGCCTTCAAGCCTTCAAAAACAGATTGCCCATAATGGTAGACCATCGAAGCTGGGTCCATTGGAATGGCCTGATAAGGGATAATTCTTGGATCATACCAGCCTTGATCAATGGAATAATCCATCACAAACATGTGATCTGTGAAGATTTTTCCGAATTCAAGTTGATCAGATTGAGGTTTTGGTTTTTTTGTTGAACTAAGTTCAACGCGGATGGGTTGTTTTGGCATCGTAAATCTCCTTGCTGTTTGATTATTTGAAAATTCTAATAATATGAAATAATTATGATTCTATTCTATACCTTCACAAAATATTAGCAATAGGTTTTCTGGAATTCAGACAAGAAAAATCTGTTAAAGCGCTTTCCTTCTCTCTGCCGTCAGTCTGCCTCAAGTCACCCCTTTTTAATAAAGAAAAAAAATCCAAATACATTATTAACTGATTAATCTGACAATTTAAAAGCGGATAAATTTCCTGTAAGATATTCTTTCAACCATACACCTTTTGACCAGTACATTGCAAGGGGCATTGTCATATTTTAATCCTCTTTTTTTTAACCGATAAAGAAAGAAGAGTAGTGAAAGGAGCAAACAACAAGATGAAACGAGCGATACCAGGCATTTTACTTATTTTATTCATGACCGTGATCAGCTTCGGTTGTCAAGTGATGATGGAGGAGGCTGGCGCCAAGCAGGGAACTGCCTATTACGTGGCGACAAACGGAAACGACAAAAACCAAGGAACGAAGCAAAAACCTTTTCGCACGCTGAAAAAAGCGGCAAGTATGGCGAAAGCCGGGGCAACCATTTATGTTAGAGGCGGCACATACAAAGAGAAATTGATTGTCCGCCATTCAGGGACAAAGAAAGCACCTGTTATCTTTCAAGCTTACGGAAAAGAAAAACCTGTCATTAGCGGGGCTTCACTAAAAGGAAATCAAGCAGATGGCGGTCTTGTCACGATCGATCAAAAAAATTACATTACCCTCAAAGGTCTGACGGTGGGACATCTCAAGACGAATAAGGAAGATCTGACCCCAGTCGGTATTTTCATCAAAGGAAGCGGGAAAGGCGTCAAACTTCTCAACAACCGAGTGTATGACATTCAGACGACACACAAAAATGGGAATGCGCACGGTATTGCGGTCTATGGAACAAAAGCTCCTGCGGCCATTGAAGACATTGAAATCAAGGGGAATACTGTTGAAAAATTAAAGCTGGGCTTCAGTGAAGCGCTTGTGCTCAATGGGAACGTCAAAAAGTTCCGTGTGACACATAACACCGTCCGCCACACTGATAATATAGGCATTGATTTAATTGGTTTTGAGAACGTAGCACCTTCTAAAAAGTACGATCAAGTCAGAAATGGTGTTGTATCTAGAAACAAAGTGTATGAGATTACGAGTGTAGGAAATCCAGCCTATGGCAAAGACATCTCCGCTGGTGGAATTTATGTGGATGGCGGAAAGGACATTGTGATTGATCATAACATCACACATCATAATGACCTAGGGATTGAAGTCACAAGTGAACATAAAGGAAAAATGGCAGATCGTATTCGCATTGAACACAATCAAGTGTATTTGAACCGTTATACAGGCATTTCAATTGGCGGTTATGATAAAAAGCGAGGCGGAACAACAAATACGACGATCTCACATAATATTTTATACAAAAATGACACAGCCGGCTTAGAAGGCGGTCAATTGTTGATGCAATATCAAGCCGTGAACAATCGAATCACGAACAATATCATGACAGCGAGTACCTCGCATTACTTAGTCGTGAATCTTTATGGAGTAAATCAAAAGAATACCTTCCAGAAGAACGTGTATGACGACCGCAAAGGTGCGAAAGCATCACAGTGGGTATGGCGCGGGAAATGGATAGAAGGTTACAAAACGTATCTCTCTAAAAGCGGCCAAGATAAAGGAGCAGCACACCTCAATCCACAATTTGTGAGTGAGAAAAAATATGATTTTCGCCTGAAGAAATCATCACCTGCTAAGAAAATCATCGGAAGTTAAGTATGTCTGAGCCACAAACTCATTGTTTTAAATTTTCAAAAAAATCATTGACATTAATGTGACATCACATTAAAGTAAAGAAGACATTTCAACGAAAACAAAATTTCATAACGGATCTCTTATCAAGAGAGGCAGAGGGACTGGCCCTATGACGCCCGGCAACCGTTTCTACTATAGAAATTGGTGCTAATTCCTGCAAAGCTGTGACAGCTTTGACAGATAAGAGAGGAAGAATTCCCGATACATGTTTCATGCAACGGTGATCAAGCCTCTCTTTCCAAGAGAGGCTTTTTTTCGTCTCTTTTTCAAATGGGAGAACAGTTTACTGGCGTTTCTCCACATTTTTACCTAGTTTTCCGATGTGAAAAATAAAAACAACTTGAGGAGGAACAGCAATGAAGCGTAAGTATTTTACATCTTGTCTTATATTATTAACAGTATTGACCGTCCTATTAACAGGCTGCGGCACTGGATCAAGTGCAGGCTCAAAGGCAAATACGAACGAAAAGGTCTCCTTTGACAATGTACCGAAGCGATTTGCAAAGGGACAGGGAGCCAAAATTAAAGTCATCCGTAAAATCGGAGGAGATGATCATACAGCGCAGTTTTTAGCTGGGACGAAGGCAGAAGGTGAAGCGCTTGGCTTTACGGTAGATGTCTACACCGCAAATGGAGATACAGCGAAGTTCCATGACGCGATCTCTCAGGCGCTGGAAGAAAATTATGATGGTTTTATCATCTCTCATGGGGACGATGAGGCGACCGTCGCTGACGTGAAAAAGATCACAGCGAAGGGCATTCCAGTCGTAGCGTTCGATTCAAATCCTAAGCTGAAGGACATCAAAGGAGTCACAGTGACGTCTCAAGATGACGAACAATTAGCGAAAAAATCACTAGACGCACTCGTGTCTGATTTTAAAGGAACAGCAAATATTGCGTACCTCTGGGTAGATGGATTCCCGCCAATGGTGAGACGAAACAAGGTCTACCAAGAAACGCTCAAACAACATTTAGGGATCAAGGAACTTGACCGCTTTGGTATTGCCTCTTCTGATACGTCTGTTCAAACACAAAATGCAGTGGCAGCGATGCTGAATAAATATCCAAAGGGTAAACTTGACGCTATTTTTGCCACGTGGGATGCCTTTGCCATTGGTGCAGCAAGAGCGCTAAAGGAAGCAGGAAGAACAGAAGTGAAGATTTATGGGATTGATGTATCAAATGCGGATCTTCAAGAAATGACAGCAAAAGACAGTCCATGGAAGTACACAGCAGCGGTTGATCCGAAGCTCATTGGCGCAGTTGACGTGAGAATTCTTGCGAAGAAAATAGCGGGTGAGAAAACCCCGTCTTCCTATGACCTTGAGGCCTCTCTCATCTCACAAAAACAGCTTCAACAATCAGGAAAGGCCATCAATATGGTCAATCTTGCAGACGAAGTGAAGGGGTTTGGTTCATCGACTGCCTTTGAAGAAGATTGGATGAAGACCTTGAAGAAGCATTATACAAAATAAACGCCGTGCACTCTCTTCTATAGAGGGTGTTTCGTTTTTCAGATGATGATCATGAGAAGGAGGACATCTATGACTTCGCCGCTAGTTTGTATGAAACATATTTCGATTGAATTCCCAGGAGTAAAAGCGTTAGATCAAGTGAATTTCACATTAAAAAAAGGGACAGTTCATGCACTGATTGGAGCGAATGGTGCTGGGAAGTCCACGTTAATGAAAGTTCTTTCTGGCGCTCATTCGCACTATGAAGGAAGCATCCAAATCAATGGTCAGGCGGCATCGATTCAAACCCCAAAGGATGCGGCCTCATATGGTGTGCAGACGGTTCATCAAGAAGTGGATACAGCTCTCGTTCCCTACTTAAGTGTTGGTGAGAATATGATGATGCATCAGATTGAGAAAAAAACATTTGTCGACTGGAAAGAGCTGCACCGTAAGGCAGCTCAACGATTAAAAGAACTGGACATCGACATCTCCACAAAACGCCTTGTGAGTGATCTGACCCTTGCGGAAAAACAGATGGTGCTCATCGCCAAGGCCGTTTCAATTAAATGTAGCATTTTAATTTTAGATGAACCAACGGCCCCGCTAAGTCATACAGAAACAAACAAGTTATTTTCAATGATTGACCGGCTGAAACAGAATGGAACGGGCATTGTGTTTATCTCTCATCGTATGCCTGAAATTTTCACCATTTGTGATGAACTGACAGTGATGCGAAATGGAACCGATGTCGCAGCTCATCTTGTTCAAAATACAGATCCGCAGCAGATCATTGAAGAAATGCTGGGTGCGCCATTAGAGGAGCAATTCCCGCCCCGTACACCGTTGAAGGATGCACCTATTGCCCTTGAAGTGAAGCAGCTAAACGACCAGCATAAATTACGCAATATTCATCTTCATGTGAAAAAGGGTGAAATTCTCGGAATTGCAGGCCTTGTCGGTGCTGGAAAAACGGAATTGTGTAAAGCCCTTTTCGGCGCCTCAGAAAAAACGACGGGGACTGTACAGCTTCATGGTCAAACTGTTCATATCGCATCGCCTCATCAAGCCGTGAGAGCTGGAATGGCCCTTGTGCCAGAAGAACGGAGAAAGGAAGGGATTCTGACGGAAGAGAGCGTGGGGTGGAACTTAACGGCCGCAAGTCTTCGTTCATTCTCAAGCGTGTTCAGCTTCTTACATCGTTCGAAGGAAAAGCGGGAAGCAGACGAAATCGTCAAACGCCTTGGCGTCAAAACCCCATCTCTTGAAGCAAAGGTGAAGCATCTATCCGGTGGAAATCAACAGAAGATTGCCATTGGAAAATGGCTGCTGGCTGAAGCGGATGTCTATCTCTTTGATGAACCGACTAAAGGTGTTGATGTTGGAGCGAAAAAAGATATTTTCACGCTGATTGCAGAGCTTGCCGCCCGCGGGAAATCTGTGATTTATGCGTCAAGTGAGCTGTCGGAGATTGCAGGGATCGCAGACCGAGTCTATGTGCTGTATGATGGCAGCATTGCCCGGGAAATGACTGCCCCAACGACTGAGGAAGAGCTTTTATATCATTCAACAGGAGGACAATCATGAGTGAACAACAAATTCCAGCCCCTGTGCAGCAAACGAAAAAACAGCGGCCATCCTTTCAGCTATTTGATTTCTTTTATCGATATGGCACGATCTTAACCATTGTTGTATTGATTGTGGTATTTGCGGCAGCGAATCCAGCGTTTTTGCAATCAGGGAATATCATCAATATTTTACGGTCTATCTCCATTGTGACCATTATTGCGGTGGGCCTTACCATCTCATTGGCAGTCAACGGCTTTGATCTATCAGTCGGATCAGTCGCAACGTTATCGAATGCAATCGTGATTTCTATGTTTGTGTGGTTTTCGCAAAACCCGCTGATTGCAATCCTCTCTGCGCTAGCGGCTGCCCTTATTGTTGGTTTACTTAATGCCTTGATGATTGTCAAAATGAAAATTCCAGATATGCTCATGACATTAGCCATGATGTTTATCATTCAAGGGCTGGCTCAGACGTATACGAAAGGGGCGACCATTTCTGAAAACATGGTGCTGCCTGACGGTACATTCTCAACGGGTACAATTCCTGCCTTTTTCAGCAAAATCGGACAGGTGCCATATATCATTCTCTTAATGGCAGTGATTGTGCTATTTGCACATGTTTTCATGACCTACACAAAGCACGGACGATTTATGTACATCATTGGAGGGAATAAGGAAGCGGCTCGATTGTCCGGTATTCATGTGAATAAATATAAAATCGCGGCATATCTGCTTTCGGCTTTATTTGCGGCAATCGGCGGTATTGTGCTGGCATCAAGGGTAATGACAGCGGAAATAAATGCGGGCACACCATATTTAATGGATGGCGTAGCGGCAGCTTTTATCGGTTTTTCCGTCATGGGAGCAGGAAAACCAAATGCATTTGGTACGTTTATTGGGGCTGTGCTCATCGGAATTTTGCAAAATGGGCTTGTGATGATGTCTGTCCCTTATTATGCGATGGATATTCTGAAAGGCTCTGTACTCGCCCTTGCGCTGGCGTTGACATATTATAAACAGCGAGGCTGACGACGTATTTTTTAAAACCTTTCGAGTCCTGTCTCCGTCTAGTAAACGGAAAGCGGTGCAGCCGCCGTTTCCCAAAAGGAGATGACAAATAGAAATGAATATGTCAGCAACTCATGTAGAAGATTTGAAGAACGTCATGGAAGACTGGAAAAATGAATTATTAGTATATAAATTTGCATTAGATGAAATGGATACGAAGTTTTCAATCATCAGCCAGGAATATAATTTAATCCATGGCCACAATCCAATAGAGCATACAAAATCACGGATCAAATCCTTTGAAAGCATTGTAAATAAATTAGCAAGAAAAGGGTGCGACATCACAACACAATGTGCCAAGGAGTATATTCATGATATCGCAGGTGTCCGTATCATCTGCTCCTTTATTCAAGATATCTATAATATTATGGATGTATTGAGGCAAAGAGAGGATCTGAAAATCCTTGAAGTGAAGGATTACATTCAACATCCAAAACCAAATGGCTACAGAAGTCTTCATTTAATTGTGGAGATCCCTGTGTACTTAACGAATCGGGTGGAGCATGTGAAGGTTGAGATTCAGGTGCGGACCATAGCGATGGATTTTTGGGCGAGCCTTGAACATAAAATCTATTATAAACTGCAAAACGATGTCCCTCATCAGCTAACCGATGAACTGAAGGAAGCGGCAGATATCGCCCATTACTTAGATGAAAAAATGCAAAATATTAAACGAGAAATTGATTAACCCATAAAAAAGAGCAGCTGCGATATTCACAGCTGCTCTTTTCATGTTTAAGGATTGGTGCCGCGGTCTCTCTTTTGAATGATATCTTGAGATTGTGCAGATTGGCTGTTTTTTTGGATAGAAGCGCCAATGGAGACACCTGTTATCAAGAGTGTCAAAATCGCAGTTGTGATAAGCCATTTTTTCATCATACATCACTCCATATTCTTAACAAGTTTTTAAGGACAACGCCTTGTTCCAGAAATAAGTGGATTCTTCATGAAGTCCCAGATCCGTTAAGTAAGCAGCTGCATCCTGACAGATGGCTTCAAGATCGACAAGAAAATTCATAGATTCTAATTGATCACAATAAGACTTGATTTGCTCTATCATGTTGTCTGGCTGAAGCATAAGTGTTTCTAAAATAGATAATTTAAGTGAAATATTTCGTTGCTTTAAAGTTTCTGCTTTTTGAAGTGAAAGCTGTACATAATAGTGGAACAAACCAGGCTTTTTCAGCTTGAATAGTGCTTTTGTGTAGGCATACATGGCTAGTAAGAAGCCGCCTGGAGAAGACGTTTCAAATGTCTCGATCAATAAAGCTTTTTCTAGGAGCGGCACAGCTGCACTGTATTCATTTCTAAGACTTTTAATAAAAGCTGCATTGCAATACGCATGACCAAGTAAATCTGGGTCTTCCATTTGTTCTAGTGAATGAATCACTTCTTCAAATAATGACTCTGCCTCATCATATTTTGATTGATCAGCATAATTCAAAGCGAGCATCATTTGACAGCTGATTGATTTTTTCACATAACATGGATCTGCGTCATAAATAGATGAAGCCATTTTCAAGTGGTGTATGGAGAGGAGCGTGGATCTTATATTATAGTAAAGACACCCTGTTTTATAATGAAATTCTGCTTTTTCAATGTCATCGTGGACGAGATCTAATTTATCCTCTGCCAATTTTAAAAGGTGAAATGCCGTATCCTGATTGCCTCTGCGCATTTCATACATCCCTTTAAAGAAATAGAAATAGTAGCTGAGCATGTCATCTGTACGGATTGCATTTTCATCAACAAAAAGACTATGATCCAACGAGGCTGTATCTTCAATGAGATCCTTAAAACGGTACTCTAGCAATTGATAGTAAAGTAAGACGTCTTGATTCTCTTCCATGCGATCAAACGCTTGAAGAATCTCTTCTTTTAGCTGGATCGCACCTTGTATTTCTCTTTTTTTCATCATGACATACCAGTCATTTAACATATTCGCTACATCAACGGACGACAAAACACCTGTTTCTGCCAATTTATATCCTCCTTTCTTCATCTATCCAACTCGTTCGATTTCCGTTCATCTGAATTCACTTTCCATATTCAGTATCTTCTTATATTTTAAGCGCTCTCTCGCAATTTGTAAAACATGTTTTTTGGTGTAAATTCAACCAATTGTGAAAGAAATAGGGATCAGGTGCTTTTTTGTATACGCTTACATATTTTTAGGTAAAAAGAGGGTTTTAGAAAAAATATATTACGATATCAATAGAGAGAAGAAGGTCATTCAAGCATCTGTTTTCGTATGTTAGAAAAAACGGCGGTTTTCAAGGTGATATCTCGTTTTTTGTAAGGTTATCTCACATTATGATTGTGAATCGCTCTTCTTTTAGAATAAAATGAGTTATTCGCAAAAAAGTAAAATTTAAAGAGACTATTGATCTAGTATTGTATGGATCTTTGGTATTGATAAAAAGTATCACACACTATAGCTTTAGCGTGGTATAGTATTATTGGTATTGCGAATATTTAGACAAAACTGACAATAGGGGGTCGTGTTTTATGAAAAAATCGATGTTACTGATCATGGGACTCATTGTTGTGCTCGTCATGGCAGCCTGTGGATCAAAATCGGACAGCGGTTCGGGAGAAGGCAAAGGCACATATAAAATAGGGATAGATACAACATATCCGCCGTTTGAATTTGAAAAGGGCGGTAATTATGAAGGGATAGACGTTGATCTGATTAACGCCATCGCGAAAGACCAAGACTTCAAAGTGAAACTTGAAGCTATGGACTTCTCAGGCATTATTCCAGCAATGCAGGCAGGCCAGCTTGATGTAGGGATGGGCGGGATGAGTATTACAGATGAGCGTAAGAAGAAGGTGGATTTCTCAGATCCGTATTTCGACGCTGGATTGACAGTTGTTGTGAAGAAGGACAGCAGTATCAAATCAATTGATGATTTAAAGGGGAAAAAGCTAGCTGTTAAAAATGGGACGACGGGTGCAAAATTTGCATCAGATAACGCAGATAAATATGGGTATGAAGTGGTTCAATTTAATGACAGCCCATCGATGTTCCAAGAAGTTTCAAACGGAAATGCAGATGCCTTAATAGAGGATTATCCTGTCATTACGTATGCAATTGCACAACAAGATTTAAAATTGAAAACAGTTGGAGACCGATTGAATGGAGACCAGTATGGTATCTCTGTGATGAAGGGGAAAAACCAAGACCTATTGAAAAAGATCAATAAAGGTCTAGAGAACCTAAAGAAAAACGGTGAATATGACAAAATTATCGATAAATATTTGAAGTCATAACACAAGCGAGGCGCGCTTCGAGCGCGCTTTCTTTATGATGCGCCGTATGTGAATTAGGGAGGGAGAAACATGGACACGATTATTAATGCATTTCCGTATTTAATGGATGGTTTGCAAACCACTTTATATATCTTTGTTGTTGCTATCATTTTAGGATTTATCATCGGTTTAATAGTGGCATTATTCCGTCTGTCACCTTTTAAAATCTTAAATTTCATCGCACTCGTCTTTGTCAATGCCATCCGAGGCACACCATTTATCGTACAGCTATTCTTCATTTACTTTGGTTTGAATACACTTGAATTCATATCGCTTGATCGAGTGCCGGCAGGGATTATTACAGTAGCGATTAATGCAGGGGCTTATTTCTCAGAAATTATTCGTGCTGGGATTCAGTCTATTGATAAAGGACAAACAGAAGCTGCACGTTCCTTAGGTTTTACAGGGGGACAAAACATGCGCTTTATCGTCCTTCCGCAGGCATTTCGCCGCATGCTTCCAGCCATTACAAACCAAGCCATCATCAGCTTGAAGGACACGTCTCTCTTATCAATTATCGGAATTGCCGATATTATGCAGCGGGGACAAGTACAGGCATCGGCAACATTTGATCCTTTGAATGTCTGGCTCATTGTCGGTATCATTTATTTCGTGATCATTTATTTACTTTCTCTACTGGCTAGCTACGCAGAAAGGAGATTTGATATCAAATGAGTATGATTACGGTGAAAAATTTAAAGAAATCCTTTGGCGATCACGAAGTGTTAAAGGATATTAATGCAGTCATCGAAGAAAAGGAAGTAGTGTGTGTGATTGGTCCTTCTGGATCAGGTAAAAGCACGTTTCTAAGATGTCTCAATAAATTAGAAGATATTACAGCTGGTGAAGTCGTTGTCCACGGACATACGATTACAGATCCAAAGGTGAATATCAATAAAGTACGTCAAGAAGTGGGGATGGTGTTTCAGCACTTTAATTTATTTCCTCATAAAACCGTCTTAGAAAACATCACGATCGCACCGATGAAGGTAAAAGGTGCCGACAAAAAGGCGGCAGTCGATAAAGCGATGGACCTGCTTGAAAAGGTTGGCTTAAAAGACAAAGCCAAAAGCTACCCTAACCAATTATCTGGTGGACAAAAACAGCGTGTCGCCATCGCAAGAGCCTTGGCAATGGACCCGAAAGTGTTATTATTCGATGAACCGACATCTGCTCTTGACCCTGAAGTTGTCGGGGATGTATTAGCAGTTATGAAACAATTAGCCGTCGAAGGCATGACAATGATTGTAGTCACACATGAAATGGGCTTTGCGAGAGAGGTAGGAGACCGCGTGATCTTTATGGATGGCGGATATATTGTCGAGGAAGACAAACCGGAGGCTCTCTTTGGAAACCCGCAGCATGAGCGTACAAAATCATTTCTTAGTAAGGTGTTATAAAAAAAGAGTAAGGGCATATGGGACTGACCCCCGTTTTTGAGACAGGGATCAAAACACCTTTATACAGCCAATTGCCGATAGTTTATCGGTGATTGGTTGTTTAGTTTCGTTTGAATACGAATGTTGTTATAATAATAAATGTATTCTTT